>JACCDW012094085.1_pt1 | contig 21131 bp, 8 predicted proteins | sample 7449781 | NCBI WGS metagenome assembly JACCDW01 (sample SAMN15323449, study PRJNA562643) | freshwater metagenome | isolation source: river surface water | place: USA:Blue River Watershed | collected 2017-08-18
CTACTGATGTAATATTTGGCTGTGCTGCTGTTGTTACTGTACCAGCAGTAGTTGCAGAACCTGCTGTTGCCGCATTCAAGTTAGCTACCTGAGTAGTTGATGTAACTACTAGCGGAGCAGTACCAGTAGCAACTGTGCTAATCAATTGTCCTGTTACGTTAGCATTACCTGCCGTAACATTACCAGTAACCGCAAGACTTGTTAGTGTACCTACTGATGTAATATTTGGCTGTGCTGCTGTTGTTACTGTACCAGCAGTAGTTGCAGAACCTGCTGTTGCCGCATTCAAGTTAGCTACCTGAGTAGTTGAAGAAACAACGAATGGAGCAGTACCAGTAGCAACGTTACTAGTAAATTGGGTTGACGTAACGTTTGTTAGGCCAGCTACAGAAGTAGTTGTGCCGCCCAGTGTTAGTGTAGTATTACCTAATGTTAATGTGCTGTTTGCAAGTCTTGCTTGTGCTACTGTGCCAACTAAATTGCCTGCTTGTAAGCTAGACAAACCGTTAGCATTACCAGTAAAGACACCGGTGTTAGCAGTGATATTGACGGCTGTTACAGTGCCATTTACGCCCAAACCAGTGAGAGTGCCTACTGATGTGATGTTCGGTTGTGCAGCAGTTGTTACGGTACCTGCTGTAGTTGCACTTGATACTGTACCTACAACATTAGCACCCTGAATTGAACTTAGACCATTTGCATTACCGGTAAACACACCCGTATTAGCTGTAAATGCTACAGCGGTTACAGTACCGTTGACACCGAGAGACGTTAGTGTACCGACCGATGTAATATTAGGTTGAGCAGCGGTTGTTACTGTACCCGCCGTTGTCGCACTTGTAGCTGAAGACACAGTACCAGTAACGTTAGCACCTGCGATTGCGCTTAGACCACTACCATTACCAGTGAAGACACCGGTGTTGGCAGTAAACGCCGGAGCTGTAATAGTGCCGCTTGAGTTTAGTCCGGTAAGTGTACCAACACTTGTAATCTGAGTCTGTGAAGCATTGACACTAAAAGTAGATCCAGTTAAAGTTAAACCAGTACCAGCATTGTATGTACCTGCACCAGAGAACTGTGTGAAGTTAATATTATTGCCAGCAGCACCAATCGCAGTTATTGAATCAGTCTGTACCCAACCAGTATTATCATATAAAGTACCACCAGTGACGAATACGAAGTCGCCTGCTTCTACTTCTGGAACACTATCATAGTCAGTTGCACGAGTAATTACGGTTGCGTTTGACCAAGTATAGATACCATTATGTACTGCATTTGCCTCGTTCTTAACAAGAATACGAGTTCCAGCAGTCTGTACGTTGACGCCATCAATTAAGTTGAACGAACCAGTAGTTGTGAGATTTGCTCCTACCCCACTACTACCATTATTATATGTGATTGTGCCGCCAGTTGTAGTTGCAAGAGTTGTTGATGTAGCGGCTGCTACTGCGTCATGGATGTTTAGGCCCTGAGCAACATCGTCAACATATTGCTTAGTAGCTGCATCTGTGGGGTTAGTAGGAGTTGCAAGGTTAGCAATCGTGTTGCCAGTCATGTCTAGGTTGCCGGCGATACTGCTTTGTCCGGTGCCTGTTACACTTAGTACACCTGTAGTTGTTAAGTTACCAGCAGCAACGTTACCGGTTACAGTAGCACTTGTTAGCGTACCTACGCTCGTGATATTAGGTTGCGCTGCTGTTGTTACAGTACCTGCTGTCGTTGCTGAAGTCGCACTTGCAACTGTACCAGTTACGTTAGCACCTGCAATTGCACTTAGACCACTACCATTACCAGTGAAGACTCCGGTATTGGCAGTAAATGCTACCGCAGTTACAGTACCATTGACACCTAAGCTGGTTAACGTACCAACACTAGTGATATTGGGCTGTGCAGCAGTTGTTACTGTTCCCGCTGTTGTCGCACTTGTTGCTGCACCGCTAAGTGCGCCAACAAAAGTTGTAGCGGTGATTGAGTTGTTTGAGAGGTTAGCAGTGAGTCCTGTGCTAGTTAGCTCTGATATGTTGCCGGTTGCTGCGTTAGCAAAGATTAGGAAGTTATTTCCTGTTCCGGCTGCTACGCTAATAAAATCAGCAACGTTTGCTTGAGCAACGTTCAAGTTTGCAACACGAGTAGTAGAAGTTACTGTTAATGGTGCTGTACCGGTAGCGACATTAGAAGTTAATGTACTTGCTACTACTGCGGTTGTTGCGTTTAGGTTACCGACGTTAGCATTACCCGTAACAGCAAGCGATGTTAGTGTACCGACACTTGTAATGTTAGGTTGGGCAGCAGTTGTTACAGTACCAGCAGTAGTTGCGCTAGTTGCGCTAGATACAGTACCTACGACATTTGCACCTTGAATTGAGCTTAGGCCATTTGCATTACCCGTAAACACCCCGGTGTTAGCGGTGAATGCTACCGCAGTTACAGTGCCATTAACACCCAGTGATGTTAATGTCCCAACACTTGTAATATTAGGTTGGGCAGCAGTTGTTACGGTACCGGCAGTTGTAGCACTTGTTGCACTAGGTACTGTACCGACAACTTGAGCGCCATTGACTGTACCGTTACCATAGATAACACTAGTACCATTGTAGTTAAGAATGTTATCCCAACCAGTGCCAGCAAAGAACATATTTTCAGTACCGGCGCCGCCAGTGATGTTATCAATCTTGAAGGCGTTCATTGTTACGCCACTTGCCGCACCAGAAGCAGCTACCATTCTATAACCGTTCCATGTGCCGCCTGTAGTACTGCCTGGTGTGAAGTCAGTTCTATATGCACTTGCTTCAACTGCTGCTGCGCCGCCAACAAATGTAAGATTGAGAAGATTGACGCCAGCGGTAGCTATTGCTTGTCCAGAATTAGTGATACTGACCATATCACTTGTTGGTGCTTGTCTAGCCGAGATAGTTAATATTTCAGCAGCATTTTGATTTATTGTAACATTGCCGTTAGCTGTCAAACCAGTTAGTGTACCCAACGAAGTAACGTTAGGTTGAGCAGCAGTTGTTACGGTACCGGCAGTGGTTGCAGAGCCAGCAGTCGCAACACTTAAGTTTGCTACTTGTGTAGTTGACGTAACTACGAATGGGGCGGTGCCTGTTGCTACGTTACTGATCAACTGAGGAGCAGTAACATTGGCTGTAGCAAGCACTTGCGCTGTACCCAAATTACCAACGTTAGCGTTACCTGATACGCCCAATGTACCTGTTACATTAGCACCAGTTGATGTAGCTGTGATTCTAGCACCACCAACTGCTGCAATAGTAACATTGCCATTTGCAGTAATAGTAACATTTGAGTTACCATTCTGCATCAATCCGCTGTTAATAGTAGTAATATTGCCAGTTGTTGCGATTAGAGTAGTAGTACCTAAGTTGCCGGTGTTGGCGTTACCAGTTACATTCAGTGAGGTCAATGTGCCAACACTCGTGATATTTGGCTGTGCTGCGGTTGTTACAGTACCGGTTAGTAGTGATGCTCCAATTGTACCTGAGTTAGCATAGACATTTCCTGCTGTAGCATTTCCGGTTACTGCTAACGAGGTGAGTGTGCCAACCGAAGTAATGTTGGGTTGGGCGGCGGTGGTTACAGTTCCTGCTGTGGTTGCAGAACTTACCGCACCACTTACGTTACCGCCTTGAATATTGCTGATATTGCCGCCTTCACCTGCGATATTAGTAAATACGCCTCTTGTAGCGCCGATGTTCCCTACGTTTGCATTGCCGGTTGCGTTAAGTGTACCGGCAACGTTGACACCAGTACCTGTTACTACGAATACGTTAGCATTACCAGCAACTGAAGTATTAACGTTTCCATTAGCGACAACCGTAACGTTACTGTTGCCATTAACAATAGACGATCCGGCAGCAACAGTGATACCAGTTAATTGACTACCATTACCAATAAAGAAGTTAGCTGAGATATTTCCATTAGCGTCTCTAACTGCTACTGTATTTGCTGTATTAGCTGTTGCTGTGTTAAATCCGTCTAGTAAGTCTGCGTTTAAGTTTGCTACAACTGTAGTTGATGTAACTGTTAGGGGTGCTGTACCGGTAGCAACGTTTGATATCAATCTACTTGCAGTTAAGGAACTACTGTTTGCTAAGTTGAGATTACCGTACATAGTGTCTCCGCCCTTCATGACGTTCCACATGTACCCATCACCGTTGCGGGATATTACACCCAAGGATCTTACGTATACATTATTTGAGCCTTGACCCGTAAAGGTCCACCTTGCACCTATTAAATTTCCAGTACCGCTAGTATATTGTGCAATTTGGTAGGTACTTACTGTTCCATTAAATGCAGTTTCCCAAGTAGTGGGTGCACCTGATTTCAGTACTTCCATCTTGACTGTCAATGTAACGCCTGGTGTAGAATGAAGCAGTATGTATGGCCACATAGCCGTATTAGCAGTACTACCAATGTTTAATCCCGTAACCTCAATGGTAGAGCCATCTGCTATACCATTTAGATTTAGGAAACTAGCATACTGACTGAAAACAGCATCAATATCATTCGCAGTAAATGCAGGAGCTGTTATGGTGGCATTTCCCCATCTATTGACATAACGCAATGCGTCCTGATCAAACCTAAGATTGATTGGGTTAGGTTCAATGTATCCAGACTGAATCACCGACACATTGCTTAATCTAGTTGCATTATTTGCTCCGGTAAGGGCCGTATTTGCAGTAACAGTACCTGCCGTAACAGTGCCGGTAACCGCAAGCGATGATAATGTACCAACACTAGTAATGTTAGGTTGCGCCGCTGTAGTTACGGTACCGGCAGTAGTTGCGGCACCCGACAGTGAACCAACAAATGTAGTTGAAGTGACACTTGATAAACCGGCTACCGTAGTTACTGTGCTACCTAATGTAAGAGCAGTACTACCTAATGTTACACTTGCGTTTGCAAGTCTTGCTTGGGCTAACGTGCCGCTTGAGATATTACTTGCGTTTAATGTGGTTAGATTAGCACCACTACCTGCAAAGACACCTGTGTTTGCTGTGATATTAACAGCAGTGATGGTGCCGTTAACTCCGAGTCCGGTTAGAGTACCAACACTTGTAATATTAGGCTGTGCTGCCGTTGTTACCGTGCCGGCAGTAGTTGCGGCACCACTCAATGCACCAACAAAGGTTGTGGCTGTGATAGAGTTATTTGCTAAGTTAGCACTAATGCCCGTATTGATTACTGCACTTGAGTTTCCGTTTGCGCTTGATGTAGTGAATGTTGGGTATACAGTAGTTGCTGTTGATGTGTTTTGTAACAGAGCAGAAGCATTGGTTGCTGCGGTAGCACTTGCTACTGCACCGCTTACGTTAGCACCTTGAATATTGCTGATGTTGCCGCCTTCACCGATAACAGTCGTGAAGACACCTCTAGTTGCACCAATGTTTCCTGTGTTGGCGTTTCCTGTAACATTCAATGACGTTAACGTACCAACACTTGTAATGTTGGGCTGTGCTGCTGTTGTCAGTGTGCCGGCGAGTAAACTTGCACCAATCGTACCGGAATTAGCGTAAACATTTCCAGCAGTAGCATTTCCTGTTACAGCAAGTGAACCTAAGGTACCCACGCTCGTAAGAGATGAGTTTACGATAGTAGCTGCTAATGTAGTGCCGGTTAGGTTAGCAGCATTTGCAGCGATTACAACATTACTTGCAGCAGTCAATTGGCCTTGTTGGTTGACCGTAAATTGAGCTACTCTATCACCATTACCATAAGTACCAGTAGTCACCGCAGTGTTTGTGATGCTAAATTGTGAACCAGTTAATGTTAAACCAGTTCCAGCAGTGTATGTACCGGCACCCGAGAATTGTACCCAATTAACAGCAGTAGTACCAACTGTAGTCACTGGGTCCGTCATTACCCAACCGGTGTTGTCATATAATGTACCAGCATTGACAAAAGTAAAGTCGCCGCCCGCCATTTCAGTAGGAGTATCAAAGTCGGTTGAACGAGTCAACACTGTTGTACTAGTGCGATCATAGATGCCGTTGTGTGCTGCATTTGCCTCGTTCTTAACGAGAATACGCATGCCGTTACTGAGTGTTACTCCGTCAATGGTGGTATATGAACCAGTTGTAGTAAGAGTTGCACCTACACCACTTGATCCGTTATTATAAGTTACTGTGCCGCCTGATGCCACAGCAAGTGTAGTTGAAGTTGCAGCATTACAACTATCATGCGTGTGTAGTCCTTGGGCAACATCGTCAACGTATTGCTTAGTAGCAGCATCGTTTGCATTAGTTGGAGTTGCTAGGTTAGCAATTGTATTGCCGGTCATGTCTAGGTTGCCAGCAATGCTACTTTGACCTGTGCCGGTTACACTTAGTACACCAGTTGTTGTTAGATTGCCGGCTGCAACATTACCCGTCACGCTTACTGATGTAAGGGTGCCTACGCTGGTGATATTTGGTTGTGCTGCTGTTGTTAATGTACCGGTTAGCAGTGAAGCTCCAACCGTACCTGAGTTAGCGTAAACATTACCAGCAGTAGCATTGCCAGTTACAGCCAATGAAGTTAATGTGCCAACACTTGTGATGTTGGGTTGTGCTGCGGTTGTTACAGTGCCTGCGGTTGTGGCTGCGCCCGACAAGGCACCGACAAAAGTTGTTGCTGTAATACTTGCATTGCCTAAGTTAGCACTAATGCCCGTATTGATTACTGCTGAGCTATTTCCATTAGCACTTGAAGTCGTGAATGTTGGGTAGACTGTGGTTGCAGTTGAGGTGTTCTGCAATACTGCACTGGCATTAGTTGCTGCGGTAGCACTTGCTACTGCACCGGAGACATTGGCCCCTTGAATGTTGCTGATGTTGCCACCTTCACCCGCAATGTTAGTGAAGACACCGCGAGTTGCACCAATGTTGCCAACGTTAGCATTGCCGGTAGCATTAAGCGTACCGGCTACGTTAATACCTGTTCCGGTTACAACGACAACATTAGCAGTGCCATTTGCACTGAGATTTATGTTGCTGTTCGCAGTCGGAATAGTGACGTTAGAAGTGCCATTATAGATTGAATTAGATGAAGCAGTACCATTACCACTTACAATGAACTGTCCGCCAGCTGGATTTGTGATGATTACTGCGGTAGCATTAGCTTTAATATCTGCGTTGCCAAGATAGATTGTGTTTCCAGCTAACCAAAGATTATCCCAGCGATTTGTGCTATTACCTAAGCTATAAGTGTTAGTAGCAGAAGGAGTAATGTTTCCTCCCATCACAAGACTGGTTAATGTACCTACACTCGTAATATTTGGTTGACTCGCTGTAGTCAACGTGCCTGTAAAGAAATTAGCAGATATTAAGTTTGCACCAGTAATATTGCCGCCGGTACCTGTTCCAACTGTAAGGTTAGCAGCAGTAAGATTTCCACCAATGTTACCTGTGCCAGAAACAGTTAACGACCCGGCAGTTCCTAAATTACCTACGTTGGCATTACCTGTAGCATTTAGTGTACCAGCAACATTTATTCCAGTACCGGTAACAACAACTACGTTTGCATTACCTGCAACAGATAAATTAATGTTTCCATTGGCAGCAGGGATGTTGAGATTTGAGTTACCGTTTGAAACGTTAGATACGCTAGTGATGATGCCAGTTAACTGACTACCATTACCAATAAAGAAGTTAGCTGAAAGATTTCCGTTAGTGTCTCTTACTGCAACGGTGTTCGCTGTATTAGCCGTTGCTGTATTGAATCCATCAAGTAAGTCAGCATTGAGGTTTGAGACAACGGTAGTTGAAGATACTGTTAACGGGGCAGTACCAGTCGCAACGTTTGAAATTAGTCTTACGCCACTGATGTTGCCTGTTGCTGTGAGATTTCCGCTAACGGTTAAGTCCCCGGGAGGGTTTGAGTTAGTTCTGATCCATGCTGTTTGTGCGCTATTATAGGTATAGGTTATCCCATTAACAACAGTTTGATCACCGTTCGCTGGATTTGATGGGAATAGTGCCATTATGTATTTCCTATATCTATATTACTGTTATTTATAATCACAAAAATCATGTTATTAGAACCTACCAACTGCTACTTCAACTATACCAGATTCGCCATTGAAGTTTTCAAGTGCCTTACCAATAATAGTTCCTGCTCTTGCTTCATTGTTTGCAATAGCATGGCCATTAGTTGCGGATACCATAAGATCACCCTTAGAAACAGGGCCGATAACTTTACATGGTACACGACCTTGCAATGCTATTTCTGCGATATGGTCTGCTTCTAATGCTGCGTTCATTGAGTATGCTGGGTTAGTAGTAACAACACCGGCGACCTTAGTTGAATCAAATGCGTTAGATAACGTAACTTCTTGTTCGCCGCCAAACAATAATACTGTTCCTGGATCGTAGGTAGCATCGGCTGCATACTTTTCTGCAAGGTCAGCGTAAGTAGCTTGCCATCTTGAACCTGCGGTCAATGTCCAGTTACCGGTTACTGTACCTGCTGTGGTATTTGCACCGGTAGTAATATTTGTAACCTGTAAAGCAGAGCTAACATTAGTTGTAGTTGCATTTAAAAAGATAGTAGCAGTATTTGATACTGATTGAATTCTAATACCAGTGTTTGCAGATGCCCATGGAGCAATAGTTATATTAGCATTACCTTGGGCAGACGTATTGCCAAAAATCAATCCGATATCATCAGTAGCTACTAAGTTATTATAAGAACCCGAACCTAGTCTAGGTGCAAAGAATACATCTTGGGTTCCATTTACTGCTCTCAATATTTTGGCAGTAGAGGCTGCTGCGGCTGAGTCGGTGACTGTTACACCCGTGGTGCCGGTAACTGCTAATGATGTTAGTGTACCAACACTAGTAATATTGGGTTGTGCTGCGGTTGTTACTGTACCTGCTGTCGTTGCGGCACCAGAGAGGCTTCCGAAGAAAGTAGTTGCGGTAATAGAATTTTGTGCAAGATTAGCTTGAATTCCAGTGACTGCTCTAAGAGAAGTGTAACCATTTGATCCTATACCAATACCAGCCAAATAAGTAGTTGCTGTAGTTGATGTAAAGTTGGCCAGTACTGCATCTGCATTAGTTGCAGTTGTAGCTGTACCACTTAATGCACCAACAAAAGTTGTTGCTGTGATACTGTTATTTGATAAGTTAGCTGTGAGACCCGTGCTGGTTAGTTCTGTGACGTTACCTGTTGCTGCATTTGCAAAGATAATGAAGTTGTTTCCAGTACCAGCAGCAACATTTATTGAATCAGCAACGCCAGCTTGAGCAACATTTAGGTTATTAACACGAGTCGTTGACGTAACAGTTAGAGGTGCAGTACCAGTTGCTACGTTTGAGGTTAGCGTACTTGCAACAACAGCCGTAGATGCATTTAAGTTTCCTACGTTAGCGTTGCCAGTTACTGCCAAAGAACCAAGAGTTCCAACACTTGTAATCTGAGTTTGTGAGGCATTGACACTGAATTGAGATCCGGTTAATGTTAAACCAGTACCAGCAGTATACGTGCCTGCACCGGAAAATTGTGTGAAGTCAATGTTGTTGCCAGCAGTACCAATAGCGGTTACGGTTGATGTTTGTACCCATCCGGTGTTATCATATAGCGTTCCGCCCGTGACGAATACAAAGTCACCTGCTTCAACTTCTGGAACTGTGTCATAGTCAGTTGCACGAGTAATTACAGTTGCGTTTGACCAAGTATAGATACCATTGTGTACTGCATTTGCCTCGTTCTTAACGAGAATACGAGTTCCGGCTGTTTGAACATTGACTCCATCAATTAAATTGAATGTTCCAGTAGTGACTAAATTTGCTCCTACCCCACTACTACCATTATTATATGTGATTGTTCCGCCGGTTGTAGTTGCAAGTGTTGTTGATGTGGCTGCTGCTACCGAGTCATGGATGTTTAGACCTTGCGCAACGTCATCAACATATTGCTTTGTTGCAGCATCACTTGCATTAGTTGGAGTAGCCAGATTGATAATAGTGTTGCTGGTCATGTCTAAGTTGCCAGCGATGCTACTTACGCCAGTACCCGTTACACTTAATACACCCGTTGTAGTTAGATTACCTGCTGCTACGTTGCCGGTTACTGATAAGCTTGTTAATGTACCGACTGATGTAATATTTGGCTGAGCCGCAGTAGTTACTGTTCCGGCAGTAGTTGCGCTAGTTGCGCTGGATACAGTACCTACGACATTTGCCCCCTGTATTGAGCTTAGCCCGTTAGCATTACCGGTAAAGACACCGGTATTAGCAGTAAATGCTACCGCAGTTACGGTGCCATTGACGCCCAATGAAGTTAGTGTACCCACTGATGTAATATTTGGCTGTGCTGCTGTTGTTACAGTGCCAGCAGTAGTTGCTGAACCGGCTGTGGCGACACTTAAGTTTGCAACTTGAGTAGTAGAAGTAACCACTAGTGGAGCAGTACCAGTAGCAACGTTTGAGATTAATTGCGGAGTAGTGATATTCGCTGTAGCAAGAACCTGAGCGGTACCTAAATTACCTACGTTTGCATTGCCCGATACACCTAATGTACCGGTTACGTTTGCACCGGTCGATGTGGCAGTGATCCTAGCTCCACCAACAGCATTAATTGTAACGTTGGCGTTCGCAGTAATAGTAACATTTGAGTTACCGTTTTGCATTAAACCGCTGTTGATAGTGGTAATATTTCCTGTAGTAGCGATTAGTGTTGTTGTGCCCAAATTACCAGTGTTAGCGTTTCCTGTTACATTTAATGATGTTAGTGTTCCAACACTTGTAATATTAGGTTGTGCTGCTGTCGTCAACGTACCAGTTAGTAGTGACGCCCCAATTGTACCTGAGTTAGCATAAACGTTGCCAGCAGTTGCATTGCCGGTTACTGATAAGCTTGTTAATGTACCCACTGATGTAATATTTGGCTGCGCTGCTGTGGTTACAGTACCTGCCGTAGTTGCTGCGCCACTCAGTGCCCCAACGAATGTCGTTGCGATCATTGCACCGTTTGCAAAATTAGCACTAAATGCGGTATTAGAACTTAGCGCATAGTTAGCATTTGCAGTAGAAGAAATAAATGCAGGGAAATAAGTACCTGTAGTTTGAACGTTGTTTAACACTGCTCCTGCATTTGATGATGCTAAGTTAGGAGTAGGAAGACTACTAATATCTACCCACTGAGAAGAAGTTCCATCATCTAGATACTCAAATAGAATACCATTAAATGTGTTGTACCATTGATCGCCGTTCTGAGGGTTAGAAGGAGCAGTATTTGCTTGTGAGATTGCTCCGGTTAAGCCGTATGTACCGCGAAGAACAGCATTACTTGTAAAGGTTGCTGTGTTTGCAGTGCCGTTGACACTTACTACAACATTGCCATTAGCTACAGGAATTCTGACATTGGATGTACCGTTTGAGATTGAATTGGCTGATACTGAAACAGTTTGCCAGCTTAGATTTCCTGCACCATCGGTTTGTAGATATTGTCCGGAGCTACCGCCTGTAAGTTTTACATTGCTATTTGAGCCTAATGCGACATTGGCTGCTGCGGTTAGATTTGCATTTCCTGTGACTACGAGGTTGGCTGTAGTGGTCGTGTTAGTGGTTGCATCTAGTGTGATGTTTCCAGCCGTCAGGCCATTCTTTACATTAAAGTTTCTCGTTGCCACAGTTCCATATATCCCTGTTGTTTTATGTATTTAGTTAATACTTGCCTTATCGCAAAAACGATTAGGCAAGTACTAGTATTTTATTAAATCTGTATGTAACTGGAAACGATATTGACTCTTACGTTTGCACCAATGTTAGATGCATAGAGCGAAACGTTACCCGAAACACCATTGATGTTTGCGCTTAGGTTAACAATTTCACTTGACACGTTAGAACTAATAGAACCATAAATTGTAATGTATGCGTCTGTACCATCATGTACTAGTAGTGTTTCAATTGACTGATAACCGTTGTCACCTGAAGCACTGATAACATACTTAGCTGTTCTGAATGTTGCTGGAGCAAACTGATCAATTACTGTGTTAGTAGTGACTGCAACATTTGATCTATTACTTGTCAATCCACCATTAAGTCTTACATTACCGGCAGTTACGTTACCTGATACAACCAACGAACTTAGCGTACCGACTGATGTAATGTTTGGCTGAGCAGCAGTTGTTAGTGTACCAGTTAGTAATGAAGCGCCGATAGTTCCTGAGTTAGCATATACGTTACCAGCCGTTACGTTTGCAGTGAATACGCCTGCTGCTGCACCGATATTACCGACGTTAGCATTACCAGTAACACTCAATGCACCACCAGTAGTTAAGTTACCACCAGATACGTTACCAGTTGCGGCGACTACACCACCAGTAGTTAAGTTACCACCAGATACGTTACCAGTTGCGGTAATTAGTCCTGCTGTACCTAGATTACCAACGTTAGCATTACCGGTTGCGTTTAGCGTACCTGCAATATTAGCGCCTGTTCCAGTAATTACGAGAGTTGTGTTTCCAACTGCGGTAATATTGACGTTGCCGTTAGCAGTAGGAATATTTACGTTACTGTTGCCGTTTGCAAGGGCACCAATAAAGTTACCTGATGTAGTATTACCCGTGACTGCGAGACTTGTTAGCGTACCAACACTTGTGATATTTGGCTGAGCATTAGTTGTTACTGTACCAGCAGTAGTTGCAGAGCCAGCAGTACCAGCAGTAGCAACGTTCAAGTTTGCAACTTGTGTTGTACTTGTTACTACGAACGGAGCAGTACCAGTAGCAACGTTACTGATCAATTGAGGAGCAGTTACATTTGCAGTAGCGAGAACTTGTGCTGTACCTAAGTTAAGAACGTTAGCATTACCACTTACGCCCAATGTACCAGTTATATTGGCGCCAGTTGATGTAGCGATTATTCTTGCGGTAGCATTAGCTGTAATAGTTACGTTTCCGCCAGCAGTTAATACAATATTGGAGTTGCCGTTCTGCAATAGACCACTGTTGATAGTAGTGATGTTACCGGTTGTGAAGATTGCGGTTGTTGCACCAATGTTGCCGACATTAGCATTGCCTGTTACACTTAATGCGCCGCCTGTGGTTAAGTTACCACCAGATACGTTACCAGTAGCAGCGACAACGCCGCCGGTAGTTAAATTACCACCAGATACGTTGCCAGTAGCAGCGACTACGCCACCTGTAACTAAGTTGCCACCGGTCACGTTACCACTAGCAACAATAAGTCCGCCGGTACCTAAGTTACCTACGTTAGCGTTACCGGTTACTGATAGCGAAGTGAGTGTACCAACACTTGTCAAGCTTGAGTTGACAATAGTTGATGCAAGAGTAGTTCCGGTTAAGTTTGCTGCGTTTGCAGTGATAGCAGTGTTTGATGCTGCTGTCAACTGTCCTTGGCTGTTAACAGTGAATGTTGCGACACGATCACCATTGCCATATGAGCCAGCAGTTACCGCAGTGTTACTAATGCTGAATTGTAAGTTTGGACTTAGTGTTAATCCAGTACCAGCAGTGTAGTCTTGTGTAGCACTAAATTGAGAGAAAGTAATATTAGTAGTACCAAAAGTGATTGTTCCAACAGTAGAAACAATCCAAGAAGTATCTTTGTTGTCTTGCCCGCCCGTAACAAAGAACAAGTCATTTTGACCCAATGCGTCCGGATCAGCAGCGCCATAGGTATCAGTGTCAGTTGAACGAACGATAGTTGTTGCGTTTGCCCAAGTGTAAATACCGTTATGTGCAGCATTGGCTTCGTTCTTAACAAGAATACGAGTACCGACTGTTTGTACGTTTGCAGTGTCAATTAAGTTGAATGAGCCAGTAGTTACGAGGTTAGCCCCAACACCACTTGCACCGTTGTTGTAAGTAATTGTGCCACCAGTCGCAACCGCAAGTGTTGTAGTAGTAGCGGCTGCTACGGCCGTATGAACAGAGATACCAGTTGAAACTAGGGTATCAACATATCCCTTAGTAGCAGCATCATTTAAGTTGAGTGGACTTTGTACGTTAGTAATGTATGCGCTGTTAGCGTCAATATTACCTGTGCCGGTTGGCTTCAAATTGATATTAGTGTTTGTACCACCTGATGTGATGGTAAGAGCGCCGGTGCGTCCCAAAATATTGTTAGTGATTACGTTAGCATTTGAAGTGATATTACCGGTTGCTGTGATGACACCACCAGTAGTTAAGTTACCACCACTTACGTTACCTGTTGCAGCAACTACGCCGCCGGTATTTAAATTACCACCTGTAATATTTCCGGTAACTGTTAAGCTTGTAAGTGTACCAACGCTCGTGATATTTGGCTGTGCAGCAGTAGTTAATGTACCAGTTAGTAATGAAGCTCCGATAGTGCCTGAGTTAGCGTAGACATTACCTGAGGTAGTATTACCAGTTACAGCAAGACTTGTTAATGTACCGACTGAGGTAATGTTAGGTTGTGCTGCTGTTGTGACAGTACCTGCTGTAGTAGCACTTGCTACTGCGCCGCTTACGTTAGCACCTTGAATGTTGCTGATATTGCCGCCTTCACCCGCAATGTTAGTGAAGACACCGCGTGCTGCCCCAATGTTGCCAACGTTAGCATTACCAGTAGCATTCAATGTGCCTGCAATATTGACACCTGTTGCAGTGATTACTACTTCGTCGGGTGTACCTGTAGCTGAAAGAGTGATGTTGCCGTTTGCAGTAATAGCAATATTACTGTTGCCATTCTGTACTAAACCTGTATTAACAGTAGTGATGTTACCTGTAGTAACGATTGCAGTAGTAGCACCAATATTACCTACGTTAGCATTACCACTAGCATTTAATGTACCTGCTACGTTAACACCAGTGCCGGTAACTACGAATACATTAGCATTACCTGCTACTGAGGTGTTTACGTTACCGCCTGATGTAGGGATACTAATATTAGAAGTACCATTACTTATTCCGTTTCCGCTAGGAACAGCAGCCCAAGTTAAGTTACCTGAGCCATTAGTTTGTAGATAGAATCCTGATGAACCGCCAGTGATTATGACGTTGCCAACAGCGCCTAAGTTAGTGACGCCGTTGACTGTTAAGCCAGAGAGTGTACCAACACTAGTGATATTTGGCTGTGCAGCAGTTGTTACTGTGCCAGCAGTTCCAGCAGTAGCAACATTTAAATTAGCAACTTGAGTAGTTGAAGTTACAATGAATGGTGCAGTACCAGTAATAACGTTTGAAATTAGCTGAGGGGTGGTGATATTTGCGGTGGCAAATAGCTGAGCGGCGGACAGGTTACCGACATTAGCATTACCGGTTGCTGCATCAATCGTTGCGGTACCAACCGTAAGACCGTTTTTAACATTAAAATTTCTAGTTGCCATTTGTTATCACCTTGCCATGTTAGTCCGGAACATATGTCCCTAATAAGTTCAATTGTGTATTTGCACTCAATCCCGTTGCTCGTAGCTGAACTATTCCTGTATTAATTACCGATTCAAGTGTTACTATATCAGCTCCAGTTGTGGATAAACTACCATACACTGTAGTAATACTATTTATGTTATCGTGAACTAAAAGCACTTCTAGAGCCTGATAACCCAAGTCATTACTAGCTCTAATCGTATACTTTGCCGATCTATACTCAGTAACTAAAAACGAATCAACAATAGTATCAACTGTTACGTTTACCGGTGCTCTATTACTATAAAGATCACCAACTTTTACATTCTGACCAGTTATGGTTCCTGATGAGACGATATTAGGAGCGTTAAATGTGTTCCTAGCAGTGACATTTCCAGTAGTGGAACCTAATATTACGTTAGCTTCTAAACCAATATTAACATCGTCAACTAATGAGGCAAAAATACCTGCATTATTACCATCTACTGCGATAACACCCTGACTAATTTTTACACATCCTGCTGATGATATCAAAAAGTTTGCGTTTATGGTGTTCGCATTACTGATATTTCCAGTTAAAATTAAGTTCCCTTGAAGGTTTGCAGCGTTTGAGCTAATAACAAGTACATCACTTGTGCCTGCAACGGAAACACTGACATTTCCGTTTGCAGCGACTCTAACATTACTATTTCCGTTTACAATTGCAGTACTGTCACCTATTGTAGTGAATACTATATTACCGTTTCCATCACTTGATAGTACTTGTCCGATTGTACCGTTGGCATTTGGAAAGGTGTATTTCTCATAGAAAGTTACTGTGTTTGATCCGATATTGACTACATTAGACCAGCTTCTAATACCGTTACTAGTTGAAGTAAACAAACTACCTGTCGCTGCTGGGACACCTAAGCTAGGTTCAGCAGACGAGAGTCCCAAAAATTCATAACGGTTATTAGTAAGATCATTATATGGAGTAACCGGAACACGACCACTCAATAACTTAGACTGGTTCATTGCCATATTAGGTACCCGTCACTAATGTTTCTAGATAGCTCAACGTTAGTTGTGCGCTAGTATCATCACTGCTAGTGAAAAATAATTGATCTCCGTACTGCAAAATCAATCTTCCTGTTAGTACAGTTATTGCATCATTAGTTGGGACACTTGCTTCTTTGATTAAGTTTGTGTCAACGCTTGATCGTCTTATCATTGCTGTAATTTCTATGGGTGCGTTACCGTTGTTGCTTACTTGAGCTAAAAGAACTACTGTAGCATAGCCCAATGGAGGTGTGTACACCGCAGTTGGAGTGGTTGTTATATCAGCTAGAGTTGTTCTAAAATTGTTTAATGCGGCTGGCATAACGTTTCCTTCTTCATTAATCTGAACCTAAAGCCAATATAAACGGAGTCATCTGTGCAAATAAGCTTTGATAGTAGTAATCACCGGTAATAGTTCCGGTTGCCTGATTGATAGTAAATCCTTGTCCAACTTTAAAATTACCTTTTTGATCGGTACTTGTAAATGTTATGATTCCGCCACCGGTTTGTATAACTTCGTTTTCGGGGATAGGGATACCGCCGTATTGCGGCAATGCTGTCGCTGGATCAATTCCAGCTCCCACATATTCAAAAGTATGTGCGCTTGCGATAATTGAGCTACGCACATAGAATGAGACTGATGTACCCGGAGCCGGATCATTATTATAAATCTGCTGTATAGCGACTGTGGCTTTACCTGGTTCAGGCGTGTCAGGGAAAATTGTATCAATCGTATAGAAATTAGGATCACCGTCAATTATCATAATAGTGTTGACATTAGGATGATCATTTGTTAGATTATCAATAACAAATACACCCTGGAACTGTGACACAATTGTTCCTGCAGTCTGTAGCGGTCCGTATCCATCAGCAACAAGACCATAGTTTCCGATTGAGCAGTCGCTACCATTTAGCGTACAGAATCCACCTGACTCTACCTTAATTCCAATGTCACATGCAATAGTATAAATGTTAACTAATTGGCTGTAACCGCTATTAGCAATATGAATTCCTACACCCCCTCTATTGATAATAGTGAAGAATCCTACAATCATTGCTTTTGTACTAATTGAGCTTACGTTGTCCCCATCAATATATACCGCAGTTCCGGTAGTAGTTGCACTCGTGATGTTTTGAATATACGGACTTACAAACACGTTTTGTGAAGGAGTGGCAGGATCGTAACTGAATCCGTTTGCAGTATAATTTCTGAGTGTAATACCCCAAACATAAGTCCCATTTCGCATGTAGAAAACGTCATTAGACGGTGTTTGCGGAACTATGAAAACACTTCTAAGATTATCGCCCATCAATGCTACATTTGCTGGAATAGTTATAGGATTATCCTCAGTGTATGTGCCAGGGGCAACGTGAACTGCGATATTACCCGCAGTAGCAGCAGCCATTGCTGCCTTAATAGTCAAAAACGGATTAGTAAATGACCCGTCGTTGCTGTCATTTCCATTCTTGGCAACGTATAAAATCTTATCCGGCGCGCCTACAAGGTTACCTTGAGCATCAATAACCGGTTTGGAGTTTTCACCAACTGAGAAACCACCAACAGAGTTAATCGGTCTTAATGCCATTCTAAAATAATCCTTTTATTCTTCATATTTATCAGTGTCATTCTTCATACACCGTCATTTGAATCTTGTAAGAAGTAACGTTGCTTGTATAGGGTTCAACGTATAACGTGACTTGAGGAGGGGCAATAATGTTACCTGCTTGATAGCCAACTGTAAAATTCCCAACCAAACCATTAATACTAAGTGTGTTGTACTCGTTATAATCTAATGTTTCATCATACATAATTGCTGATAATTTACTGACTTGACGTATATTATCACCTGGCGTAGTAGCAACGATTGTATAGTCTACGCTAGACACAGTAGCAGCATTTAGTGAGACAAGAGGAGTAACTGATGTAGTAGACGATGTGGCATGTACTACGTTTGACTTTGAGAATTTATAAATTCCTGAACCAATTTCAATTGAGTTTGCAGTAAAGTCACCTGCAATGTTTAGCGTTGTAGTAGCTTTGTTGAAAGTAAAGAACGGACTTCCTCCGAACAACCCGCCATCATTAAACTGAACTTGTGTATTAGATCCTCCGGGTACACCGTTTCCGTTTGACGAAGATGTTTGCCACGCTAGGTTACCGGTCCCGTCAGTGGTCAGTACTTGTCCGTTTGTTCCCCCCAATATACGAATGTTCCCGACAAATCCCAACGAAACATTAGGTGAATTGTTTGCTGAGAAGTTACCTAATACGTTAAGTCTGCCGCCTGCATTCACTGTCAGATTTGAACTTACCACTGTTTTGATAGTGTTGGTGTTATCAACAGTTAGTGTATTAGAGAATTGATTGAATGTGAAGTTAGCAACACCTCCGAATACGCCGCCGTCATTAAACTGTACGGTCGTTGTGTTGCCTCCAGGCAAGCCTGCGTTTGCGTTATTTTCAATCCAAGAAAGATTTCCAGAACCGTCAGTCGCTAGAATATATCCTGGCAATCCTCCAGAAATGTGAATGTTGGAAGGATTACCCAGTGTTACGTTAGGGGAACTGTTGAAGTTAACATTTCCTAAACCATTCAACGTGCCGGTGATGTTGGCACGAGCCGAAACAGTGATGTTAGCAGCGTTAACGTTACCTGATGTATTAAATGTGGCTGCGCTAATAAAACCATCACTGATGATTCCTCCGGCGCCAACAGACAAATTAGAGAGTACGCCTACTTGCGTGATGTTTGCTTGTGTAGGATTAGTCACCGTATTAGCAGTAGTTGCTACAATACCACTGATGAATGCACCGTTACCTAAAAGATATGCACCCGAAACGTTTCCTGTTGCAACTACGTTTCCTGCAACGTTTACATTAGTAGTATTGACACTAGTTAGATTTGCAGTGGTAACTGTTATGTTAGGACTGACAATAGTATTACCAATCGTTAACGTATTGGAAGTTTTGTTATACATGAATCCGGCGTCGCCGCCGAACACGCCTTGATCATTGAACTGAACTTGCATGTTTGAGCCGCCGGGGCTAGTATTGCCTCCGCCATTCCCGCCACCAGCTACTGACCAAGTTAATCTACCTTCACCATCAGTCTGTAAGAAATATCCGTTTTCTCCGCCCCCAATAGAAAGCTGAGAAACGTCACCCAATGATAGTATGTTTCCGTTCCAAGTTGCATTTGGAATGCCACCAAATGCACCATTGTTATTGAACTGAAGTTGTGTGTTGCTGCCACCGGGAGGGGTTAATAATTGCGCACCATTGGCAAAATAATAACTATTAGCATATACTTTGTTTGCAGAAACGTTACCTGACAGATTATTGAAATTTGATATTACGTTTCCGTTGGCGTCAACCACAGGAATTTCTGGTATCCCTACTGAAAAACCACCTAACGAGTTAAAATATTCTGCTGCCATATAATATTTTCCACTAATGTTGTAATGTATTTATCTACAAATGTATTTTTAGGCAGTGGAAAAAAGTTTTTAGGTTCGCTTTATAAATACAGTTATGATTACTCAACAAAAGCCTAGACCTATATGCAGTCATTGTAAATTTTCTCTTGCTAAACCAAATGGTAAAAGCAAGCACGGATTTCAAAAATGGCACAAGTATTGTGAAGACTGTGCTAAGACGATGTACTCGGGAAGATTCAAGCATCTACAACATAAGGGTAATACATGCGAAGAATGCGGCTTCATTCCTGAAGACCGCATTCAACTTGATCTAGTCTATAGAGACGGTGACAAAAAGAACAAAAAGAAAGTTAATCTGTTGACACTATGTGCCAACTGTGCTAGACTCTATAATAAGAAGATTCGCACAGGTAAGAAATCTATTCTAAATGTTACAGTAGACGGTGATACTAGAATTTATTAGTTGCACCAAGACTGCTTTGCATCTCCGTAGTATTCACGAGCATATCCGTTCTTGATGAGCAATGTACGAAGACTCATACCATCTAGAATAATATCACCGAGTACGCGGCCACCAAACTTGTCCCAGTTATAAAGAATAACTTGATGCTTTTTGGTATTCTTAATCACGAGTTTTGTGAATTCAGAAGCTTGTTCACCGCGTTGCTTTTCACTCTCGCATTGACCGCGAAAACCTTTTTCAGGAGTATCAACTCCAAATACTCTCACTGCAAGTTCAGGCTTTAATGGGGCCGGTAAGTAAGGTGCTGCAATCACTACGGTGTCCCCATCTGTTGCTCTTATGATTTGAGCATCATATGTTACACCGACCGGAGTCTTCTGTGCATATACAGGATTGCTCATTACAAGAGCAGCTAATACAAATAATAGTTTTTTCATGTTCTTCCCTTTTCTAGACAAAAGAAAAGGGGACCGAAATCCCCTTTTCCAATTTCGTTCTGTGAACGTAACTTTCTTATTGGAAAGTCAAGTTCTGAACAGCAATCTCACCAACGTAGTCCGCTGCGTTACCGAACGATGACGCAGTGTTAGTCAATTCGATGTAGCCATAACGTGTCATGAACGATACGACTGGTTCGAATGTTGTTGGGTCAAGAACAACGCCTGAAGACATTAGAGGGATGTATGGGCAATAGAACGCTGCTGCGTCTGTTTCGCTTGAACCCTTGTAGCCAACTAGAACTGGCTGAGTGTCTGGAGCGTAGCTGTTTACGAACACACGCATTGCGCCGTTCAAAGTACCAACGAACTTAGTGTTAGTTGGAGCTTCGAATGTACCTTCTGTGGTACGTGCGAA
>JACCDW010277431.1_pt1 | contig 21107 bp, 33 predicted proteins | sample 7449781 | NCBI WGS metagenome assembly JACCDW01 (sample SAMN15323449, study PRJNA562643) | freshwater metagenome | isolation source: river surface water | place: USA:Blue River Watershed | collected 2017-08-18
AAACACTAACACCAACAACAATGTCAACCAGAACATAAATTCTGGCACACAGACATTTAATAATAACAATGTGAGTGCAAGTACCAGCACAAACACAAATAACAACAATAACACCAGCACAAACAACAATGTGAATCAAAACATTCAGTCTGGTGAGATGACAAATAGAAATATTAATGAGTCTACAGTTACTCAGAGAGTGATACAACCACCACCAACAGCAGTTGCTCCAATGATGATGAGTGGTGGAAATAATGATTTATGTACTACAGGTTCAAGCAGTGCCGTTCAAACACAAGTTTTTGGTGTTTCAACTGGTACAACCGTAAGAGATGAAAATTGTGAACGTTTAAAGTTATCGAAAACTCTTTATGATATGGGTATGAAAGTTGCAGCAGTTGCAACAATGTGTCAAGACCGTAGAGTGTGGGACGCCATGATGGCAGCCGGTACGCCTTGTCCTTATGAAGGCAAAATTGGTGAAGCAGCCAAAGCAGCGTGGCAAGAAAATCCCAATAAAGTTCCTGAACCTATAAAAGAGAAAAAAGATGACACATATACAAAGATTGGTATCGGTAGTTTCCTTGGCGTTCTTGTTCACCAGTTATTCAAGTAATGCTCAGGTTTTAGAACCAAACCAAACATACACTACCGGAAATATTGTTACCAATACGAACCAAGGAGGACCATCTTCTTGGGTGAATGGTGTTTATCAAGATAGCTTGACTTGTTGGTCTGGTGGAATGCCAGGCTATTGTGGTCCAAATGCTATTGTCAGACCAGGAAATAATATTAATTTTTCTTATGGATTGACTGACCTACATCAAGTTCAAGCAATCGCAAATGTATTGCCAAACTCCGGCACTGGGTTAAGAGTAAACGGATTCAATTTTGGATTCACTGCTAAAAACGGCAATGGTTGGGACGATGCTCGCCAAGATTATCTTGTTGCATACGTAAATTTTTATGGTTCTGATGGAAATCTTTCACGCAACTATGATTATGGCTTGTCAACCAATAGAAAGTATAACTGGACAACATTCAATTTTTCTGAGACTTTCGATACACCATACGCAGCAAAAGATTTGAGTAGTGTTCGTTATGGTTTTGTAGGTAGGGACAATAATTTTTGGGCTGGGCCTTACGGGCCAGAAATTAACAACATAAGTTTCAGCTTAAAATATAGTGTTGACCCATGCGCGAGTGATGTTTTATCAAGTCCAACTTGTCCTGGTTATCTTGATGCAATCGCAAAATTGACACCAACAAGTTCATCATCAACCGTAACATCGGAACCGGTTGTAACAAGCACGAACACATTGACAACATCACCTGTTGTTAATAATATTGTTCCTGAAGTTTCTACTGCGACACCAACAAACGCATCTACTTCAACAGCACCTGTTCCTGTTGTTTCTTCACCAACTTCAACCGCTTCTTCGACACCTACTGCAACAAATCCACAACCTAAGGTTGGAGAAGTTACTGTTTCGGGAAGTCCAGCAAAAGCAACTATATCAACATCTCAAATATTGTCTATCGTTAGAGGTGAACAATCTAGAATTGGTAATTTGGAGACAAGTACAGCACAACAGGCAACTGAACAAGCTCAAGCAGCAAGCGATAAAGCACAACAAGAAAGTCTTTCTGTAAGTGCTTCCACAATCTCACAGAGCCAGTCATCCGCTCAAGCTGCCGTTTCTATGGCAAATTCTTCTTCTAAAAATTTGACAAATACAAACAATAACGCGCAAAGTGGTGTCACAGCATCTTCACCCATACAGAATCAAAATAGTAACAGAAACGATTCTTTACTTGGTATTAAACTTCCAGATAACGAGTCTACACCATCACAAGCAACAGTTTCAAGGCAACAAAATATTTACAGTTTAATACCAAGCAACAATCAAAACAATATTGCATCAAATGCACCTCAAGTTTCTTCGACGGTTTTTAGAAATGAGTCTCAAAAAACACAGAATGAAGAAGTGCAAAAAACGGAAATTATAAGTTTCAGTGGAATGAATCCGGTTTTGAACATATTGAATTCACCACAACAAAAACAAAACGAATCTGTTGAGAGCAAATCGACTACAGCAGTAAACACAAAAGTTCAGGACAATAATATAGCAGGAACGGTAAATTTAGGTATGTTGGCGGTACAACCAAAAGGATTTGACACATATGGCGGTGTTCTTGCAGATGTGAGTTTTTATCCTCCAAAAGAAGTTTATAGAAATCAAAAAGTGGTTGATAACAATAGAGCATTGAGACAACTATCTTCGGATAGACTACACCAAGAAATGGTTAACCAACAATACGGGAAATAAAATGACAGAAGAAATAAAAAACGTAAATAAAAAAATTGATGAAGCTGAAGCAGCAGTAAAAAAATATGCAAGTAAAGATACCGTAATCAGTATCGGTGGATATGAGTTTACGCCGGCTAAACTTATGGTCGCTTTTACTCTAGTTTCATCTATACTTGGTGGTCTTTATGGTTCATTTGAAGTCTACAAAGATTACATTGGCATGAAGAAAAAAATTGCTGAATATATTGCACCAGACTTGTCTGAGTTCGACAAAAGGCTTGCAGTCATTGAAGAAAATAGTGCAAAAACTTCAGACTACACAAGAGACATTAAAAACGATTTGAAGAATGACATACGCAGAAACGAATCTGTAACAGAACAAATTGAACGCAGTGTTAAACAGGCTCAGCGTGAAACAGAAACAGAAATGCGTCAAGCACGAAAAGACATTCGTGAAGATTTGGAAAAAGCGAGAGCAGAGGTAAACGGAATTCGTAAAGAAGTTGCTGATGCACGTAGAGAGATAAGTCGTGAAGTTGATGGTATGAAAAGAGAAGTTAAAAAAGATATTGACACTCTAACAAAAGAAGTCGATAACAAAATTCAAAAAGCTATAGACAATCCTTTAGCAAACAAGTGATAGCAGAAACTATATTGTATTTTGTATTAGCTTATCAAAAGCCGGAATATGTCTGTGTAAGATGGAAATGGACTGGAGACGTTTACCAAAGAAAAGTTTATTGTATTACTTGGAAAAAAATAGAAAAAGAGAAAAAGAAAAATGATTGACCCAATAACAGCGTTAGCCGGTATACAAAGTGCCGTTGCATTAATTAAAAAAGCATCTAAAACTGTAGATGATGTTGCTTCATTGGGTCCAGTTTTGGGAAAATATTTTGATGCTAAAAAAACAGCAACAAAGGCGATAACAGAAGTAAAGTCGAGCGGCAAAAAATCCAATATGGCTGTAGCAATAGAAATAGAAATGGCAATTCATCAAGCCGAGCAGTTTGAAAAGGAATTGCAAATGCTTTTTATTTTGTCCAATAAGATAGATGTTTGGAATAAAATAAAGGCTCGCTCACTTGCTATGGATGTTGAAGAAGCACACAGAGCAAGAAAAGAAAAAGAACTAGCAATAAAAAAACAGAAAAAAATTCAAGAAAATATTGAAATATTGTTTGCACTTTTAATACTTATTATTGCAATAACTTTTTGTGGATGGGGACTAATGGAAATCATGGATTATTGTCAAAAAGGCAACTGTAGCAGATAAACAACAAAAAGACTGTAGTAAATAAACAACATTTTGCAAACCACTTGACAAATGCCCGGAAACGTGTAGAATAGACTTTGTTGAGTTGATAAGGAGTTTACGAAATGGCTTACATGTCCCAAGAAACCAAGGCAAAAATTGTTGCTGCTGTTAAACCAATTCTGAAAAAGTACGGTCTAAAAGGTACTTTTGCCGTTCGCAATCATTCTACTATTCAATTGACAATAAAGTCTGGTAAAATTGATTTTATTGAGAACTATATTTTGACGGATATGCAAAAGCCCTATGCAAAGCATTTTTCGGCTGACCAAGTTGCTTACATTCGCAAAAATCAATCAATTGATGTAAATCCCTACTGGTTTCATGACCACTTCACTGGTAAAGCAAAATCGGCTTTGACTGAAATTTTTGCCGCGATGAAAAAGGCTGGCGATTGGTATGATGAGTCCGATTCTCAAACTGACTATTTTAATACCGCGTATTACGTTGATGTAAATATCGGTAAATGGAACAAACCCTATCAAGTTGAGTAAATATGAAAAAATATTTGCTGATTGCTGATGGAAAAATTGTAGGCGTTTTCTATATACGTCAATGCGCCGAAATTTATGCCTCAGGTAAAAAGCGATATATAATTCAAGAAATACTTTTATGAGATTATTATGCAGGGAATTTTTATTTTTCAAACTAGTGATGGTTTTCGAGTTGCTCCTTTAGAAAATTATGATGCACTTTTTGACGGCTATAGAACCGATATGGTGCAATATATTTTCCTTCCGTATTTTCAGAAAGCATTCGGTAGTTGTAGAGTAATGTCCGAGGTTGAAGCGCGAGAGGTTGCCAAAAATATTGCCAAAGCATACAATGAACTTCGTGACGGTATTAGAACAGTGGTTACATATCGCAATTATAGTTTTGAGGATATAATGAATGGCAAGGCTTCCCAAAGTAACTGAACCAAAATATGATGGCACCATGACCAACTTGCAGTTGGTCGAAGCCCTCAATTGGTATCATCAAAACCAAGAACCTAAGGATGCACAAAGGTTCTTGCTTGAATACGCCAAGAAAAATAAAATTTCAGGTCGTGTCGATACTTCCAAAAGTTATCTGACACTGGCCTGGCTTTGTCGTTTGGTTTCCAACGGTAATGATGTTGGGTCCGATGCCATTCGAAAAATCAAGAGTGGTTTGCCTGCACTACTAGAAAAAGAAAAGGCTGAGGTCGTTGTGGACGCGCCAGCGGCACCATCCATTCAGGAAAGAATGCGAGAAAAGATTGGTGAGATTGCTGGTGAACTTGAAGGTTCTATAGACGACTATATCTTAAGCGGCTTCAAAGATGCACGTTCTCCTTTAGCATTAATGCAAGATAAAGCTAAAGGTATGCACGCCTCTAGGATTATTGAAATCTTTAAGAAGCGCAGAACCGAATTTGATGAGGTTTTACATACAACCGATAAAGATTTGAAAGAGGGTTATTCACACTTGAATAAAACCCAATTGAAAAAGCTTGTTGCGTATTGTGACCTGATTATCACCGATGCCATGAAGATTGCTGGTGAAGCAAAGGCAAGCCGCAAGCCTAGGAAGCGTAAACAAAAATCACCGGACCAACTGATTGCAAAGTTACAGTTTTGCCAGACTTCAGACGAATTTAAAGTCTCCTCAATTAAGCCGAGGGAAATTATCGGTGCAATGCAATTATGGGTGTTCAATGTCAAGACAAAGAAAATAGGTGTTTATCATGCTGAGGATGCTTCAGGCTTCTCCGTGAAAGGTTCTTCATTGCTGAACTATTCTGAAATGAAATCCTTGTCAAAGACGGCAAGAAAGCCTGAAGAAGTATTGACATCTGTTACAAAAGGTGGTAAAATCATACTTAAAAATCTCTTGGGTACACTCAAGACAAAAGAATCTGCACTAAACGGCAGAATAAACAAAGACACAATTCTATTGAGAGTTTTATAATGCTAATTTTTGACTTTAACCAAGTTGTCATTGCCAACTTGATGGAACAAATCGGTTCTTCACGCGAGCCTGTAGAAGAAGCCCTTGTTCGCCATATGATTCTCAATACCATTCGTGCGAACATTCGAAAGTTCCGTGAATACGGCGAAGTTGTGATTGCCTGTGACGGTCAAACATACTGGCGCCGTGAAGTTTTTCCTTTCTACAAATCAAATCGCAAGAAAAACCGCGATGCATCTGGTCACGATTGGCAATCTATTTTCGATTGCATGAAAAAGATTCGTGAAGAATTGAAACAACATTCACCCTATAAAGTGATTGAAGCCACGGGCGCAGAAGCCGATGATATTATCGGTGTTCTTTGCCGACAATACGGTGAAAGTGAAAAAATTATGATTCTGTCTAGTGACAAGGACTTCGTTCAACTACAGACTAATCCTAATATCAAACAATATTCACCTACGCTGAAAAAATTTATCAAGGCTGATGACCCAATTCGTCAATTGAATGAATTGATTGTTCGTGGTGATTCTGGTGATGGTATTCCAAATATTCTATCAGCCGACAATTCTATTGCTGATGGTATTCGTCAGAAACCTATCACTAAAAAATTTCTTGATGAAGTTTTAGTCAAGGCTCAAGGTTCTATGGGTGATGCATTGTCTCGTAACTGGGACCGTAATCGTCAGTTGATTGACTTGAATATGATTCCAGAAAGTGTGTCGAAAAACATCCTAGATATATACATGGTCACAAAGCCTGCGAACAAGCAACAGTTTATGAATTACATGATTGCCAATCGTTTGAAGAATCTTTTAGAAGTCATTGACGAATTTTGAGGTAACCTAATTTTTTGGATTTATAACCTTTGTAGGAGCCGGCAGCCCATTTACCGTTTGACAGTGATGACATTGTTGTATAATTCAAGTTCTTTTCACGGCAATATGATTTTAAATCGGTCACAATAAGAATTTTTCCATTCGGTTCAATAATTTCAAATTCACCATAGGCTCTATGTTTAATCTTTTTCAAATTTTTGGAAGCCCAAGGTCTTTTTGACCCTTTATTGATAGACTTTCCTTTTTTGGCATTTGAAATTTTTAATTTTGTTTCTTCCGTATGTTTTTTGCCGTAAAAACTATTGAACTCACCCTTTTGAATATCCAAAGGGACGCAATAGTCAGAAATATTGATTGGATTTTGTTTGAACCACTCTCTCATTTCAATGAGGAAGTCGTCTGATGGTAGATATATACTCATGCTGGCATGGTCCTTTCATGTTAGAGTAGGTGCGAGTTCCCGCTCGGCGACCTACACCTATTTATAAAGAAAGTTATATCGATGAATTCTGATTTATTTTTTGAGATTTTTGAAAAGTTTGAAAAGGCCGAAAAACGTGCCGATAAAATTGAAGTTTTGCGAAAGGGAGCAGACTCCAATTTTATTCAATTTTTGATTATGGCATTCAATCCTAATGTTGTGTTTGATGTTGAAATTCCCCAATACAAACCATCACCAGACCCTGCCGGTTTGAATTATCTCTATCTTCACGTAGAAGTTAAGAAGCTATATCGTTTTATTAAGGGTCATCCTTCTCGCCCAGAAAATCTTACACCTCAAAGACAAAAGGAACTTTTGCTACAGGTTCTTGAGGGACTACACAAGAATGAAGCTGAGTTGTTGGTCAAATGTATCAAAAAGGATTTGAGAATTCCTTTTCTAACAACAAAGTTAATTAAAGAGGCTTTTCCTGGAATTAACTTGGGAGATAATGATGCCTGATGGTGGTAAAGGTAGTAGACCAAGACCTTTCAGTGTTTCTGATGAAGAATATGCAAAAAGATGGGATTTAATTTTTGGTCGTGATTTGAACAAGAAAGAAAATGATGAAAGTAGCCGTAGTGACACCAACGATAGGAACGACCTATCTGAGCAAGTGCCTGGAATCGGTAGACAACCAAACGTATGAAAATTTGACTCACTATATTTTTCTTGATGGAGAAGAATATGGTAAAAATGTTTGGTATCAACTTGAAGGTGCAACAAAAGTAAAGACAGTCAGACTACAAGAAAATATTGGCAAAGGCTGGTACGGTCATCGTGTTTATGCTGCTTGCAGTTTTCTAGTGAATGCTGATATAATTTGCTATCTCGATGAAGATAATTGGTTTGAACCTAATCACGTTGAAAGCTTGGTCAATACAATCAAACAAGGAAATGATTGGGCTTATTCTTTGAGAAAAATTTATGATAAAGAAGGAAACTACCTTTGTGAGGACAATTGCGAATCTCTTGGAAAATGGCCAGTATTTTTTGATGAATCTGTCAATCATATTGACACTTCAAGCTTTGCCGTTAAGCGTGATGTTGCTATTAATATCGGTCATTCTTGGTACGGGCAGTGGGGCGCTGATAGAAAGTTTTTCTTCAACCTTGCAAAGTATTTTCCAAAATATGACTGCAACCGAGAACACACCTTATGTTACCGTTTAGATGGTAATCCAAATTCTGTGAAACATGAATTTTTTGACCAAGGCAACTTGGTGATGAGTAAAAAATATGATGGAGTTTATCCGTGGAAGATAAAAGAAGAACGGCTTTGGTCACCGGGGTCTCCGGTTACCTTGGTTCTCACTTAAGTAAGAGACTCAAAGAACAGGGTTTTTTTGTTGTAGGTGTTGATAAAAAAACACCGGACCATTGTCACTTTAATCGTTTTAGTCGAGCAGATGTTCTAGACTTTAATGCATTAGAAGAAATTTTCTTCAACTACGAAATCGATGTTGTTTTTCATCTTGCAGGAATGATTGAAGTTGGTGAATCATGGAAACACCCAACACAATTCTGGGAAAACAACGTTGGTGGTACTGTTCGTGTACTTGCTGCAATGAAGCGCCATGGTTGTGAGAAGATTATTTTCTCATCAACGGCTGGACTATACATTGACAGTACGATTCCCATCGTAGAAAACGAAATTATTGTCAATAACAATCCTTACGCCAACTCTAAACATGCTTGCGAAATGGCTATCGAAGATTCGGGGCTTAAATACGTTATCTTCAGATATTTCAATCTAGCCGGTTCTGGTGGTGATGTTGGTGAGGACCATTATCCTGAAACGCATCTTATTCCCAGAATTCTCCAAAATCTAAATAGTTTTGAAGTGTACGGAGATGACTACAACACACCTGATGGAACATGTATTAGAGATTATGTTCATGTTGAGGATGTGGTAGACGCACACATCAAAGCAATCGAATATTTGGAAGAAGTAAACAATTCTGAAATTATCAATCTTGGTGCTGGTGTTGGCTACAGTGTTAAAGAGATTATTCAGACTATAGAAAAAGTTACTCTAAAGAAAGTAAACTATACTGTTTCACCGCGAAGAAAGGGAGACCCAGAATCCTTAGTCGCATCAATTGAAAAAGCCAAAAAACTTCTAAACTATTCACCCAAACATGACATTACCTCTATCATCAAAAGCGCCTTTGAATGGGAGAAAAAGCGGAACAGAATTGGATAAAGATTTTCCGCTTCCTATTCAAGACATTTACGACAACACATTTCTTAAGAATCATGTTCACTTTCTTAGTGGTGACATTGAAGAACAGAATGTCTTAAAAGCTATACAATGGATAATCTATGAAAATGCACTTAGCGGTTCTACAGGCGAATCTAATACTTTACAACTTTATGTCAATTCTACCGGTGGTGATTTATATCACGCACTGGGTCTTATCGACATGATGAGGTTGAGTAAAAATCCAATCCAAACAATCGGTGTCGGTGCTATCATGTCTGCTGCTTTCCTTATCTTTGCCTCAGGACAAAGAGGGCACCGCTACATCACTAAAAATTGCAGTATAATGTGTCACCAATATTCAGACACATACGAAGGGAAACACCACGACTTAAAGTCTTTTGCTAAAGAAGCAGAAATGACGAATGATAGGATGTTACGTGTCTTACAGAGTGCATCCGGACTCACAAGCCGTGAAGTTAAATCCAAATTGTTGACGCCAAGCGATGTTTGGTTATCATCCGAAGAACTTGTTAAATTAGGTATCGCAGACCATATACTTTAAGGAGGTTTATTAAAAAACAAATATGATAGGTGCGATTAGAGTAGAAAAAATATCCAAAACAAAATTTAAAAAGAGGGATGAAAATAACGATTATGACACAAATGGTGAAAAGAAAAAAAAGCACCATGATAAAAGTGTTTACCGTTTAATGAGGGAAGAGGACAAATATGACTACGAATTTAATGGATACGATAAAAAGGGAAATACAAAATATTGAAGCACAAATCGCCGAGCAGCAAGGTGATGTTGCTCATTTGAAAAAGATGCTTGAGAGATTGAAAACTCAGGAATTCGAAGAAGATATCCGAGAGTCCGACAACAGGCAACTTTTGAGAGGATGATTCCGTAGCAACACCTTGTCTTGACAGGCAAGAATGATTGTATTATAATGATTTTATTCGTGAAAGGAACACTATGATTACTTTGGAAAACTTGACACCCGAACAAGTTGAAATGCTTGATATTCTTTGGTCTATGACTGAATTGTCTGAGGTTGAAGAATGGCAGGAAACTCTTTCTGAAGAAGAAAGGGAAATGAGTGAATCACTTATTCGCCTTGTGATTTTAGAATCCATGGATAGAGTTATTACAAGTGATTTGAGTGATGCACAGGAAGTTTTGAAAAAGTTTACTAAGGGTTGATTATGGATAAGTTTGAGTTTATGGTGGATTTTCTGATTAATGGAAAGCAAAATGCTTTTGATAACATTCTGCTTGAAGATGATGAATGTGAAAATGCTTCCTCAGCATTTGTTGAAAGTATTCTTCTGAATGGATATGAAGTTACAGACAGGCGAGTTTATAAGACTACACTGAAAAAAGTTACGGAGCGTATCAATGCCTAAGCAAATTGAATTTCATTTTTATCTTGAGGCGTGGATGTGGTGTCGCCAAAACAATATTCAATTTGATAAGCGAAGAATGATTCGAAAAAACTTTAAAACGTGGATACTTGACTTGTCCACACAACCGTGATACAATTCTTCCGTTTGTGAGGAATTTTTTATGATGATTTATGTGAAAACTTCTTCTAAAAAGAAGAATGTTACAAAAAAACAACAAGCAGAATATGATGCTTGGTTGAATTCGGTAAAAACAATGCCAGGAATTTCGGGACGAAAATTTTCTGGCGCAAAGTTAGTAAGCACTAACACACTACCAAAATTGAAGGCTCCTCCAGGTCGGGAAACTCCTCACTACCAGAGCATTGCAACACCAGGTGGTAACTGCACCAAACCAATTCATTCTAAAGTTTATACTGGTACCGCTATGAAAGGTATAGGAACGTTGCACAAATCCAACGCCGTCCCAGTGTTCACGGATGAAGATATGGTGGCGCAGGCTGCAATGCGGAGGTAAGATGATTATAGGACTATCAAACCTCTGGCTTGTCGCCTTGGGGGCGTTCCTAGGCGCTCTATTTGGTAGAACTTTAACATTCGGCTTCATGGCTGTTGCTTTTTTGATACAGTTAATACTTTAGTATTACTGTTGTTTTTTTACAAATCTGCAAAAAATGGTTGCCATTTCTGCCGGAACCTGTAGAATAGACTTTGTTGAGTTGATAAGGCAATCGAATGAAACTTCTTTCTACTGGTAATCCTAAGGTCTTGAAAGGTCTTAAACAAGGCTTCAATACCTATATTTTGCACCTTGCTCCCGCCAATGTTTCTGGTTATGAAACCTGTCCTAAGCGGACCGCTGGTTGCACCGCTGCATGTTTGAACACCGCAGGTCGCGGCGGTATGTTCAAAAAAGGTGAATCGACCAATGTCATTCAAGAGGCACGTAAACGCAAAACAAAAATGTTTTTCGAGAACCGTACCGAGTTTATGGCACTTCTGGTCAAAGATATTGAATTGGCTATCAAGCAAAGCAAAAAATTGGATTTAGTTCCCGTTTTTCGCTTGAATGGCACTTCGGACTTATCGTTCGAAAAATATGAAGTTGTCCGTAACGGTCAATTATTCCGCAATATCTTTGCTGCCTTTCCTGATGTTCAATTTTACGACTATACAAAAATCCTTGGTCGTAAAGTGAAAGATATTTCTAACTATCAATTGACCTTTTCGGCTGCTGATGGCAATGATGCGGATGTCCTCCGTGCGATGGCTGAAGGTCTGAATGTTGCCACTGTTTTCGGTCTCAAAAAGACTGAGGCAATGCCTGAAACCTACAATGGTCGTCCCGTGTTTAATGGTGATGATTCTGATTTGCGATTCCTTGACCCTAAAGGTGTTGTGGTTGGTCTGTACGCAAAAGGTAAGGCCAAAAAAGATACCAGCGGTTTCGTTAAGTATCCCACCATCATGTTGAAGGCTGCATAATTGCCTGAAGGCTGGTTGCCGTTTGGTGACCAGCCTGATATACTTCGTACATGTTCATTCTATTAGGAGTTTGTTATGTCTAAAACTGCAAAGGCTGTAAAGCTAAAACCTTTCGAAAAAGTCCTCAACGTTCTCATTTCTGGTCAAGTCACCAGCAAAGAACAACTTGATGCACTTCTAGGAAAAGAAATTATGATGTACCGCATTTCAACTTATATGTGGCACATCAAGACAATTGCGAACGGTATTATCCGTGTCGCTAAAGATGGTCGTAAAGTTACTGGCTATCAACTTGTCAATGTCGCTGAGGTCAAAAAGTACCTTGAAGATAATGATGTTCTATTGTCGAAGGTTGAAAAACTTTCGGATATTTCTGAGCCACTTGAACAGGTTGAAGTCGCCAAGGCTGATGCTGAGACTGTCTGACAATTTAAACACCACAAAGGTCCGAGCTTTGCCTCGGACTTTTTTTATGGAGAATTGAATGTGGAGATTGTGGGCTAAAGCACTAGGTGAAAAATCATCGGAAGATGATAAAGAAGCCGATAAAATCGCTTGCATTCGCACTGCGATTGTGTTATGCTATATCATTACAAACATTTTTATTGTTGCTGGCGTTCTTCGCCATTGGAATGACTAATGAATATTTTTTATCTTGACCAAGACCCAAAGACTTGCGCGGAAATGCACAACAACAAGCATACCGTGAAGATGATTATCGAGTATGCACAACTTATGTCCACGGCTCACCGTTTGCTTGACGGTGAAGAATACACCGATATGACAGCGAATGGTCGCCGCATCAAACGCTGGCGCCTAGGTGATGAACGTGAGCAACAACTGATGAAGGCTTCACATATCAATCATCCTTCCGCTGTTTGGTGTCGTGTCAATCATGAAAATTATGATTGGCTTTATATGCTGTGGAAATGTCTATTGAAAGAGTACACCTATCGTTACGGCAAAGTACATGCGTGTGCGAGACTTGTTGGTGTACTTTTTAATTCACCAAAAAATATTCAGCGAGGTAATTTTTTTCCTCCCACGCCCGCGATGCCTGATGATGTAAAAGTTCCTGGTGATTCTCTCGCATCTTATCGTAATTATTACAATAAGAATAAGACGCATCTAGCTGATTGGAAAAAAAGGCCGGCACCGAGTTGGTATTCGGCTATATAAGGTTATCAATATGCCAACTTATAGTTTTTTTAATTCTGAGACAGGTGAGGAGTTCGAATCGTTCATGAGAATTTCTGAGCGTGATGAATATCTAAAATCTAATCCACACATTCAACCTGTGGTGACTGCACCAGCAATTGTATCTGGTGTATCCACCTCTACGCAGAACCGTGTGCCTGACGGCTTTAAAGAGGTTCTCTCTAAAGTTGCAGAGGCACATCCGGGAAGTGACCTAGCACAGAAACACTCTAGGAAATCCATAAAACAAGCCAGAACCGAACAGGTTGTGAATAAGCACGTAGAAAGGACAACTGGCGTTAAAATATAAAGGTTTTCGATGGCTAGAAAAGCAAACACCAGAATCCATATTGAAGATGAACAGCCAAAGAATACGAATGCACTTAAAATTCGTATTGATGACTTAAAGACATTTGAGCCACTAACCAATAATCAAAAGAAATTTTTTGATGCATATAAAAGAGGAGACTATTTCGTAGCATTGCATGGTGTTGCAGGCACTGGTAAAACATTCTGTGCTTTATATAAAGCATTAGAAGAAGTTCTAGATAAAAGTAATCCTTTCAGAAAAATTATTCTAGTTAGGTCTGCCGTACAGTCTAGAGAAATTGGACATTTGCCTGGTGATGTTACAGAAAAGATGGAAATCTATCAACAACCATATCAGCAAATCTGTGAAACTTTGTTTGGCAGAAAAGACGCATATCAAAGACTTGAAGAACAAGGCTTCATTGAATTTATTTCAACTTCATTTATTAGAGGTATGAGTTTCGATGATGCTATTATTATTGTTGATGAAATGCAAAACCTAACATTCGAAGAAATTGATACAGTTATGACCCGTGTTGGTTATCGTTCGAAAATTATTTGGTGTGGTGACTATAGACAAACAGACTTGAACAAAAAGAAAAATGACATGAGTGGCATCTTAAAGTTTTTCGATATCGCTATGCACATGGGAGCATTCACCAGAATTGAGTTTACACCTGACGATATTGTTCGAAGTTCTTTAGTCAAAGACTATATTCTAGCTAAAATGATTTATGAGGATAACAATTGACAGATACGGAAAAATATTTGGAAGAAAACGGCTATCTTTATCTACCAGATTTTATTGATAAAGATAGCTGTAGACTTATGGCTGAATCGATGATTGAAGCTGTAGAGTCTGGTCGAGGTGAAAAGGACCCTCAGTGCCCAATGTCCTATTCTTTCATTGATGTTTTTGATAGCGCACATGATGAAATTTTACCGCATCTTAAAAAAGTGAGTGGTAAAAATTTACTGAAAACTTTTAATTATTGTAGACTGTATCAACCGGGTGAAACTTTAGAAAGACATACGGACAGAGACTCATGTGAATATTCAATAACATTAACTCTCGGTTTTGAAGGTAAACCTTGGCCATTTTTTATTGAGGACAAAAAAGGATTCGAAAAAGAAATTTTAGCTTCGGTTGGTGATGTGATTTTTTATAAAGGAATTGAAAGACCTCATTGGAGAAATTCATACAAAGAAGGAAAGTGGCAAGCACAAGTATTTTTTCATTACGTCGATGCTGAAGGTGAATATAAAAACCAACCTATAATTGAAATGTTTAGAAAAGAAAAAAATGTTTTTGTTGAAAAAACCTGAAGCACTAAATTTTGATTTGAATGCTGAAAATTCTCCTTCAGGTAGACTTTATAAAACACCTTCAGGAGAAAAATATCCTTCCGTTACAACTATACTTTCTTCATACGGAAAGAAACAACTGTTTGAGTGGCGCCAACGTGTTGGTGCTGAGGAAGCAAATCGTATAGCAGCTAAAGCATCACGCCGAGGCACGGCTTTACATACCGTTTGTGAAAAGTACCTGCTCAATGAATTGACAGGCATGAAACTTGCTAGTATGATTCCTTCAACGAAGGAACTTTTCTTTAAAATGAAAAGCTTGTTGGATGAAAACATAACAACGCTTTATTGCCTTGAACAAGCACTATACTCCGACAATCTTCGCATTGCTGGGCGTGTAGATTGCATTGCTGAATGGAATGGTAAAATTTCTGTTGTTGATTTTAAATCATCCACCAATCAAAAAGAAAAAGAAAAAATCGGAAATTATTTCATGCAATGCACAGCATACGCATTGATGTATGAGGAAATTGTAGGAGTACCAATTGAACAAATTGTTGTTTTGATTGGTACTGAAAATGGGCCAGGTCAAGTTTTCGTTGAAAGCAAAAATGACTACATTGAAGAATTAAAAAAATACGTAGGAAAATATCATGATAGGCGATAAAATATATTTCTATACTGAAGATGGAACAAAATTCTATTCGAAGTTGGAAGCTATCGAATACTCCAAAAAAAACAATCAAAAATTGAGTTTTTATTTTTATGATGATGTTTATTCTAAGGTTGATTGGAAAAAAGAACTCAAAGAAGATTTGAGTTACTACTATAAACAACAAGCCCTTAGGTTGAGAGAAAAATACGATTATCTAATTTTGGCTTACAGTGGTGGTTACGACTCAACAAATATTTTGGAAACATTTGTTTATAACAATATAAAACTCGATAAGATTATTGTTGTTGGTGCCTTCAGCAAAGATTCTGAATGGGGTGTGGATGAGAATCACAACGGCGAAATTTATCACAATGCCATCCCCTATCTTGAACAGTTAGGGTTGATGAACATAACTGAAGTTATAGACTATACAAAATATTTGAAAGATGAAGCGTTCAAAGAATTGTCTGTTTACAAACTTGGTCCAAAATGGGTTTATGAGATAGGTTCATTTTTCAGTGTACATAATTTTTTTTGGAGAGATGCTGAAAAAATTATTACGCCCAAAGAATGGTCAGAAAAAAAAGTTGGTTTTATTTTAGGTCTCGATAAACCACAAATAAACCAAATAAGTGAGATAGAAGATAAATCAATTTTTAGTTTTACTGATGCACCCGTTATATTATATGGAAATTCAAGAGGATATCAAAATACTGAGAGGGTTCGTTTTTATTGGGACCCGGATTATACCGACTTATTGATAAAGCAAATTCAACATCTAAAATCAAATAACTGTTTCGGACCCAATCAGAAAACTTCTGCTAGTTTTTTATACGATTTGAAAAATCCTCTGAAGTTTAACTCACCCAAAACAGGAAATGTATTTTGGAGTTTAAGAGATACATATTTGAGTAATGAAAAAAATACTGAACTTTTTCAATTTTATAAAAGTGGTTTGGAAGAACTTGATAGAGTTGTTGGTTTTGCCTCAGTCGTGCCCGTGGAAAGTAGACAATATGAGATATAAATATGAATAAACTCTTTCAAAACCGGAGAAAAAAATGCCAAAATACGTAAAAACAATAGTAAAAAAATCAATTCTTATACCTTGGATTACAGATACTATTTCGGTTTCCAATTCAAGCTTTTTGACGGCTGAACAAAATCAAATCCGAGAAGAAGCTATTGCAGAAACTGGTTCTTTTCCAGGCTACTTAAATTATAATTCAACAAAAGTTGGAAACACCGAAATCATCACATATGAATTTGATACTTTGGAAAATTTGACAAATTATGTCAATAGAACCCAAAATAAACAAAGTGAAGATTATGATGAAACATCCAAAACTGCAATGTATAATAAAATTATTTCTGATAAAATTAAAGAACTCGACTTAACTGATTCTTTTCAGGTATCAACTTCTGTAGATTTGAATTGAGATGAATTTTGTTGGTTATGATAATTGGATTGAGGTCCAAGATGAATTTTGCTCATTCGATTTTTCTCAACTAAAAATTAGAAAAAAAGAAGATTGTATAGATTATACTGTTGAAAAGATAACTGATAATTTTGAAAATTTATATGTTGCACTAAGCGGCGGATTAGACAGTGAGTTTGCCGCAAATAGCTTATTTGAGAGACAAGTTAAGTTTACTCCTATAATTATGGACATAGGATGTAATAAGATAGAAAATTGGTATGCATATCGGTGGTGTCACGAAAAAAATATAAAGCCATTAATCATTTCATTGACTGAAGAAGAAGTGGTGAAACACTTTTCCAAAATATCTCAGGAAATGAATATTCCTTTCTATGTTTCAATTAATGTAATTTTATCTGAAATTGTTAAAAAAAGAGATGGTTCATTAATTCTAGGTGGAGAAGAATTTATCGACCGAGATTATTTTTTGGGTGGTGAACTTAAAAAAATGTCTAGACACCTTAGTGTTTGCGACCACACTTTTTGTGTTGAGCGTCGAGATAGAAGTCATGTTGGTGGTTTTACACAATACACTTCAGATTTAGTTTTCAATTTGCTGCAAGAAATGAATTATGAAAAGCCTGGGCAAATAGCTCTTTCGGAGTATTATAATGTTTTGCCGAGGCCGAAGATAAACTCACATTTAAATTTAGCCCTTTCACCCACACTCAAACAGGCCAAAAGTCTATTAGACAAAGATAAAGTCATTTCTGTTTATGAAATGTCGAGTAAAGATGATTTCTTATCTCAAGCAAAGAATTTAAATAAAGTTAAATTATTGGCCAGAAAAGTCACTCTACCCCACTGACTATTTTTTTATGAAACATTTTTTATATTTTTTATTATTTTTATTCACACTTAATGTCCAAGCAAAAGATAATGTTGAGTTAATTGTTGCTTCTTCACCGGGAGGCTCTGTTCACAAATATGCCTTGGCAATTCAACCAATAATTGAAAAAGCGTTAAATAAAAACGTAATAATCAATTTCAAACCCGGCGGTAACGGAATAATAGCTGCTAGGGAATTATTAAACAGCACACCCAATCAGAATTCATTCCTAATAGGAAATTTTAACTCACCCGATATTTGGCGAGAAAATTTTAAAGAGCATCAAATTATTGATGTGAGAAAAGATATAAAACCAGTTGTTTTCTTGGGAACAATACCTTCCATGGTTTATTCCAGACCAAATGAAAATTACAAAGATTTCCGACAAGCATTAAACTATGGAAAAAAACAAAAGATGACTATGGCGTTAGCAGCCAATACACCAAATAACAAATTGATGAAGGACATTATACAGAAGCATAGTGATAGTGAATTTTTTATAACTGTTCCATTCAAAACTGGCTCTTTAGGTCTTTTGAGCGTTTTAGGTGAACACGTAGACACTGGAGTTACTGTCATTGACGTTCTTGTGCCGGAGATAAAGAATAATAGAATAAGACCTTTAGCTCTGATATATGAGAACAGATTGAAAACTTTTTCTGATGTTCCCACACTGAGGGAGTTAAATATAATTGTTGATAATGAAGATAGATATTACAACAACTTTTTTTTGTGGTCCAATACTCATGTAACAAATGAAGTTTTGGAGAAAGTTAGGAATACATTGTTCAAATTCTTGAGTGATAAAGATTCTGAAGAATTGAGAAACTCTTTACACATACAATTTGGAAAAAATGAAATAAGAAATCCTGAAAAATATATGGAAGAACTTTTGAAATGAATTTACTTGATTTGTATGTGAATAATAGACAGGACATTTTTGGTTTCTATAGAGTCGGTGAATTAAAATTTTATAGTCAACTTGAAGCAATTGAAGTTTCACTCAAAACAAATCGTCCTTTAACTTGGCACTTTAATGATGAAATTTTCAGTAGCTATGATTGGGCAGTTGAACCAACTGAGTCCATTTCTGAATTGTATAAAAAAAGATGTGAACAATTAAGAGAGAAATATGATTATCTTGTATTATTTTATAGTGCCGGTTCGGACTCTGACAACATTCTGAATTTTTTTATAGAAAATAATATTCGATTAGATGAGGTAGTATCTCTTATTAACTATGAGGGAACAGAAGATAAACTGTCCTTATATAATGCTGAAATTTTTGAAGTTGCTATTCCAAATATAAAAAAGGCTCAAGAAAAACAACCACATTTGACACATACTTTAATTGATGTTACTAAACCAGTCTTGAATAAGTTTAGTTCTCTTAATTTGGACCAAATATACAATCAGAATACAGTTTTTACTGGTTTTGCAGCAATACGAGATGATTTGAAAATGTCACAAGAACATTGGAGAAAAATGTTTTCCGCCGGAAAAAAAGTTGGATTTATTTCTGGAATTGAAAAAGTTAAAGTTATCATTGACGATAAAAACGTTTTTAAAACAAACTTTTCAAACGTTTCAATTTGTGGTGTCATCTCATCACTGATGCAACATAAAAATAACAATTGGGAATTTGATGAACTTTTTTATTGGAGCCCAGATTTTCCAAAGATTCCAATAAAACAAGCACACATAATTAAAAGTTTTATCAAAAGAAACGGTATTGAAAAATTTAAAAAATATCCGAGAGTGGTTGACGGCGCAATTAGACAACCTCCGGCCGGAGCATTTGTATTAATACACGGTGAAAACTATTTACAAAACTCAGATTTGAATTACTTGATTTATCCGTATTGGTATAATATACCACATCAATATAAAGCAGTAAATCTGATTTTATATGAAAAAGAGTTTTGGTTTAATGGTAAAATGAATACTGAACATCAAGCTAAAAATTGGAAGGCTAGTATTCAAAAAATTTTAGAAATAACCAAAACTGACTATAGAAAACAATCTTTTTTTAATCATGCTTTACAGAGCAGCAAATCATATTTTTTAGGAGAGTGAAATGAAAAAATTTATCATTACTTTAATAACATGCGTTTTAAGTTTTGGTGTATATGCACAAAATAATCAACCAATAAAAATTGTCGTACCTCTTGGTGCCGGCGGAGGCATGGATATTTCTGCTAGAACTATTGCAAAAAATCTTTCAGAAATTATGAAAACTCCAGTTATTGTTGAAAATAAACCTGGTGCAAACGGTGTTTTGGGTGCTAAAGCCGTTCTCTCAGAAGAATCTAATGGAAGAACTTTACTTTTTTATACCCCACATGCGTATGATATTAACAATATTTTCACAGAAACAAAAGAAAATATTTTTGAATGGGAAAAAGAATTAACTCCACTCTCCATGTTTTATTTTAAGCCATTTTTTATGCTTGTTAATAAAAAGTTGAATGTTAATAATTTAACCGAGTTTAAAGAAAAATATAAAAATAAAGAAGTGACTTTTGGTAGCACAGGTTCTGGAACAGCACCACATATTTACGGTGAAATTTTCTTGGAGAGTATGGGAGTTAAACCTGTGCATATTCCTTATCGAGCATCACCACAAATGGTTGTAGATACAATTAATGGTTCTGTAGATTTAGTTTTTTTAGCTTCAGCAATAAATCAAGTTAAAGCCGGAAATTTAGTTCCACTGTTGTATTTGGATGATAAAAAACACAATGAGCTTACTTATGTTGAAAAAATGAATGGAAATTTATTGAATTATTCCGATTTGAGAATTATTCCTTCTTTTCTTGTACATAAAAATACCAGTCAACAAGTGAAAAGTGATTTGATTAGGAATTTGGAACTTGCAACGAAAATGTCAATTGATGAACTTGAGCAGAAAAACATTCTCGATTCTAGTCAGAGTGTGGTTTTCAATGAGAACAAATTCAAATCAATCGGTCAAAAATGGATTTATTACTCAGAGAAAATTAAGAATAAAAGATGATTGCCTAAATATTCTTGACTTTGGCATTTAGTTGTGTTAAAGTTGAATTATGGTTGTATGAAGCAACTTGAAAAGTGTTCTGGACGTGGGTTCGACTCCCACCTGGTCCACCAGAAAGCATATTATTACACTGGCAGGCGGAAGTCCTACGCCATAAGTTAAAACTAGATAGTATGCTTCCTAATGGGCCAGCCATGGTTTCGACAGGGCAAAGAGTACAGAAGTGGACAACTCACCAGAGTAGGTGTAAAAACTAAATCAAGTAAACGCAAACGATGAAAAGTTCGCATTGGCAGCCTAAACGCTGACTAGGGTTTCGGTAGGTTTCCTCGTAACAGAAT
>JACCDW010138821.1_pt1 | contig 21102 bp, 18 predicted proteins | sample 7449781 | NCBI WGS metagenome assembly JACCDW01 (sample SAMN15323449, study PRJNA562643) | freshwater metagenome | isolation source: river surface water | place: USA:Blue River Watershed | collected 2017-08-18
AAAATTTATAGAATTTGGTAAATTATTTTTTACTTCAAAATAATTTCCATTACAGATTGCAGTAACTTCAAAATGATTACTCATTTCAAGAAGATGCGGGCGCATAAACACATTTAATGTGATTGGTGCCGATGTAACAACTACCACTTTATACCGCAGAATACTAACCCCTTAATCTTTTAATAGTTAATTTTTTGATTAGTTGAAAAAGACAAGCCATTCTTAATTTCAAGATCAAAATAAAAGTAAATTTAAAGACAGCACTCTCATTAATTAATTCTATATTTTTTATTATATCTTCCAATAGGACTGGATTTTTACACTCTTCGAACCTGACGAGATGCTTGATCAACCAGATAAAATAAATAAAATACTTATATTGATCAAATAATTTTGAAGACTCTTTTCTCTCAAAATATTTTCTTAATACCAAAATTTCCCATTTTGATATATTCAAATAATTTCTAGACAATCCTGATTCATTGACTCTGTATAGATACAAAGGTAACTTAATATTTAAGACAGATATTCCAGCGTCTAGCAATCTGAGCCACAAATCAAAATCCTCACAGGATCTCAAAGATTCATCATAGCCGCCAATTGACAAAAATAAGTTTTTCTCCATTAATATAGAAGCACCCGTCAACACATTCTTTTTAATGAGGTGTGCTGATTTTCTATGTATAGAGAATCTCCAATCAGTAGGATAAAGTTTTATCCTATTCATTCCTACCTCATTCCCAATTCGCGCTACCTGACAACTGATCGCTTTATTGGGATTAAACAATGCTATTTGTGCTTCAATTTTTTGGGGATGAAGTTCATCATCAGCATCAAGGAAAGAAATAATATCCCCCGTTGCAGCATTAACACCTATATTTCTGCTTGCAGCTAAGCCCTTATTCTTTTCATTTTTGATGTAAATTAGATTTGAATATCTAGTTATTATTTTTTCTATTTCAGATGATTGAGGAGAGCAATCATTTACAACAATTATTTCAGAAATTTTGGCACTTTGATTTAATACTGATTCTATTGCTCTCGAAAGTGTAGAAGCATCTTCGTAACAAGGAATAATTACACTTACAGTTCTGCTCATCAAAATCTTTTTAAAATACATTTCAGACAAAAAAATAGTACTTTTATTTTATAAATAAAATCTATTTTTGAAAATAGAGCTGAAAAATATAAATTAGTAGCTGCCTTAATGTCGCCACTTTGATGAGTTAGTCTAGCAATCCTATATTTTAGAAAACCCTCTGCTCTTAAGTAATTTGATTCGTTGAGAAGAAAAATATGTCTTGAATAGAGAGCTTCAATTCTATCTATTTGTTTTTTTGATGCTGAAGACATATTGCCACCACCAGCCCAGTAGTAGCCCATAACTTGAGGAAGACGAACAAAACGCTCAGTAATTTTTGCCACTCGTATCCACATATCGTAATCTTCTACTGTGACTAATAAAGAGTCCTCACACAACCCTCCCGCCAATTCAAGAATATTTTTATTAACCAACACACTTGAATTAGGTATTGACATTCCTGTACACAATAGCGATTCGAACATAGGGTTTTTAGGACTACTTGAATGAATTCTTTCTCTATACTTTGACTGATTTTCTTTTTTTGCAATATAGAGATCGTGATATACAAAATCAGCACCCTTCAAAATTTCAGAAAAACTTAACTCTAGTTTTTCTGGCACCCACCAATCATCGGAATCAAGAAATGCTATCCACCTGCCTTTAGATACTTTAATACCTAAATTTCGTGAAGCGGCGATAACTCCATTATTATGAATTTTTATAAAATGTATACGCGGATCAGAAATTGCCTGAACAACCTCTTCCGTATTATCTGTAGAGTGGTTATCTATAACTAGAATTTCAAAATTCTGCCATGTCTGTAAGATCACAGAGCTAATTGCACGACCAATCATGTGCCCATGATTATATGAGGGCATCACTACAGAAATGAGTGATGTTTTTAACATTATATTTTTTTCATTATTGGCGAGTAATTTATATTACAAAATTCTAATAATGTATCAATTTCACCCATAAAATCTAGCTGTAACGGACCAATTAAATTTATCAACCTATCACAGCAATAATCTAATTTCTTTACTTGCGTATTTTGTATTTTTTCAGGACGCTCTATAATTATTTTTTCTTTAAAATAAATTTCAGCTCTTATTTGAATTAGCTCTGCCATTTCAATTACCTGCATCGCACGTCCACCGACGTTGATTACACCAAAATTATTAAAATCAAATTTACTCTCAATAAGTTTTTCAAATATATTGCACAAATTTGATATTGGAATGAAATCTCTCCACTGCATTCCAGCTGTATTAAGTTTTATTTTTTTTGTAACAGCTATTTGCTTGCATAAATCATTTACTAATAACATCCAGCAATTACTGTGGTGACTTAAAGGAGCGCCAAATGCATTCGATAAGCGTAACGCTAGCACTTGAATCTCTGAATTCCTTGCTACTTGACGCACTGCAAATTCACCTGCAAGGTGAGAACTAGCGTAAGGATGAATATTATTTGCAAAACATTCTTCACTTATTCTTCCAGATAGCGGATCTGAATAAATGTGTGCGGTAGAGAGATAAATAATTTTACGTACTTTTGACTTAACTGCAGCTAAAGCTAAACGAGCAGTACCAACTCCATTTACGATAATTGCATCTAAAGGATTATGGGCTGAATCCGATGCATTCATTCCTGCAGCATGTATAACTACATCTACTCCATTGCATGCACTAAGCAAAGTCTTATCATCTAACCAATCAGTTACCACGACTTCGGTATTAGATAATTCATAAGGTACCGAACCAGATCTAGATCCCAGTCTTAGTTTAAAACCCTTTAAATGTAAATAACCGGCAAGCCTTGATGCGATTAATCCAGTTGCTCCTGTAATTAAGATAACCATTTAATTATTATCTTACCCAGGGCGCACCCTTGGAATATATAGACTCTAGTAGTTCATGATCGCGTTTTGTATCCATACAATGCCAGAAACCATCATGATGATATGCCATCAACTCCCCCATATCAGCTGCTTTTTCAAGTGGCTCTCTTTCAAGCATAGTTTCGTCGCCAGCAATGAATTCGAAAAATTGAGGCTCTACAACAAAAAAACCACCATTTATCCATCCATCATGCAATTGAGGTTTTTCTTTAAAACTCGTTACTCGTGCACCATTCATTTCTAACTCACCAAAACGTGCTGTAGGCCTCACAGCGGATATCGTTACTAACTTTCCATGACTTCGATGAAATTTAAGAAGTTCATCTATGTCTATGTCAGATACACCATCACCATATGTAAGCATACAAGTTTCATTACCTATAAACTTTTGCATTCTTTTAACACGTCCACCTGTCATAGAACGATCTCCCGTATTAACTAGTGTTATTCTCCAGTCAATTTCATCTACTAAATGGGGTGTAAATTCGCCAGTACTAAGGTCAACAGAAAAATCAGAGTTTAATGATCGATAATTAAGAAAATATGACTTAATTACTTCGGCCTTGTAACCAAGCGCAATGTAAAAATCTTTGTGACCATAAGAAGCATACCTATGCATGATGTGCCATAAAATAGGCTTCCCTCCAATTGGCACCATTGGCTTTGGAATAATATCGGTATATTCAGATAATCTTGTTCCGAATCCACCTGCTAGTAAAATTACTTTCATTTTTTATATTTTTGAAATTTGAGTATTTTTCTGAAAATACATAACACTTTTTGAATTGATGAAATTCCGGTTAATGATTTTTACTGCGACTTTCCATACTTAGATGAATCACTAGAAAAATCACTTCATCTCGGAGCAAATCTAGTCTGCCCAAAGAAATCTTACTTGGCATATACAATTAGTGTTAATAATATTTTTAATATTATTTTAAGTATCTTTAAATACCTGTATTATGAATTGAACCTTCAGCTAGTCCACATAAAAAAAGGCTTTAGACAAACTCAATCGTGACAATTCGATCAAAACTTACGTGACGGCCAATGATTAGTTTATCAAGAAAATCAACCACTATCCGCACTATATACTATGGAGAAATTACCTTTGGGAGCTGCGCTAGAACTTGAATTGATCTCAACTTTTATTGAACCATGCCTGATAACAGGCTTAAATGATTAGCTCCGACCCGTTAAATAAAAAAATATCAACGCTAATAATCACGCCTCTAAGCAACTTAGGAAATATGTGAAAGATAATGGTTTGAAGAAAAGTGATTTCATGCAGCCACTCTTTGACCGAGAAATACTTGAGAAATATTTGGATTGATCAAAGATTTTATAAGTAGAATGAGAACGGTAAGAAATTAGGTATTTCTTATTGTGATCTGAAATCGTAATACGCCGTCTTATTTGGTACCATAGCAATCTTTTGTTTAATCGAGGTTTTATCGCGCAATAGCTTGCAGAGTCAAAGCAATTCCAGTGGAGAGACTAATGCGTGGTGTAAAGTCTATTAAATTTTTTGCCTTGCTCACATCAAGCACGCTTACAGGAATATCTACCTGCCGCGGCGAAGCATCAACCGTCCGTATTACTCTGCCTGACAATTGTTCAATTAGATTAACGACTTCACGTAAGCTATGTCCTTCGCCTGCTCCAATGTTTAGTACAACAGGAAGACCTTCGCGCAGTCCTGCGAGTTCGAGAGCCTGAGCAACATCATCAATGTAGATAAAATCTCGCACCATACTCCCACCGTCACGAACGATCAGAGCATCACCACGAATCAAACAGCCAATCGCGATCGCCACAAAGCCTTGTCGTCCAGTGATGCTTTGGCCAGGTCCATAAGGATTGGCAAGTCGCAAAATACGAACATCAAGCTTATTCTGTCGATGCGCAAGCCATAGAAATTTCTCCACGGCCAGCTTGTGTATGCCATGAGCACTTATAGGCCAGTTGGACGCATCCTCAGCAACGGGAAAATGCTCTTGGATACCATACACGGAAGCCGATGAAGCAAATACCAACCTTCTGACTCCATGCAGAACGCATGCCTCAACCAATTCTAGAGAACCAACAACGTTGTCATGTAATTCCTTAGCAATATCTACATGCAGGTCTCCAGGCACAGTACTTGATACTAAATGGTATGTAATTTCCGTTCCTGCAAGAGTTTTACCCAACACTAGAGGATCAAGAAAATCACCCTTATTCCAATTCAGCAATCCTGCAAACTCTACTGGACAATCATTTCTGTCTAGAATACTCAGTACATGGCCCGAGTGGAGCAGTGTACGGATCAAATGTTTGCCAATAAAGCCAGCGCCAATAATTGAGATGCGCTTTGAGTCAGAGAACGTCATTTAACTTTTAATATTTAAATTTTTTGATTAGAAAAAAAGAAAACTACTTTCAATTATCAACTCCGTAAAATATTGCAAGTAATAACTGAATCAACACTATATTCATTTAATCCGATAAACCTTCATTCCAGTAAGGCATCTATTGTCCTATTTGAATAACAGTTTATTAGCGCAATAAATGAGTCGTTTATAAACGAAGCCAGCGAGCGGGGTCGCTATTTGTTATCGATCCCAATTAAAATTGAATTCTTGTAATCCGGCACGCTGAGCTTCTTCAGGATCGTGCGGTATGCTCGCAATATTTAGCAGCAAGCTTGGTTTGCTGTCGCACCCCTGAAAGCCAAACCAGATCAAAGGCGGTACAGTCAGTCTTGCGTATAGGTCTTGTGTGCCAATTTCGAATGAGCGAAAAGGCCCAGTTTGAGAGAGTGCAAAAACGAAACGTATGCAACCAACCGGTACGACCAGGTTCATAGTCATACGCCTATGCCGCTTCCACGCCTTCACCGCCCCGCTTTCCACCCATGAAAAATAGGCTTCGCCAAAGCCGTCATAGCCCTGATCTCCTGCCTTCATTGCATGCATCACATCACCTCCCGGTGTAGAGATATTAGCCAAAGCTGTTAAACGGATTTCGTCAAGGTTCAAGAAGCCCATTGCAATCCCTTAATTGCTGCCATATTCGTATAAGTCTGAATCTGCGAACGCGTCATTTCGCTGATCGAACTAGGGTGACTATAAAATGCACGATACCACTCAGCAGTCAATCGCACTGTATCCGTAAAATCCATCACCGCTTGCCATTGCAAGAAGTGCAGTGCCTTGTCACAATTTAGTTTTAGCAAGCGTGATTCATATGGTCCTTGAGTTGATTTAGACACATCATCCCAGAGGACCTGATCCCAATGCAGGGACATTTCGCGAACCAATTCAAGCACACTGTGGTTTTGATGCGATGGTGGTCCAAAATTAAAGGGTTCACCATGCAAAGAAGAATCATGGTTGACTGTCATTGCAAGATTGAGATAGCCACTAAGTGGCTCTAAAACATGCTGCCACGGACGGGTCGCATGTGGGCTACGTAACTCAACGCTCTTAGATGCAGACCATGCACGAATACAGTCAGGTACGATACGATCAGCAGCCCAATCTCCACCGCCAATGACATTACCTGCCCGCGCCGACGCAATACGTACTTTGCCATCTTTGGGGAAAAATGATTTTATGTGCGATCGAATTGCAACCTCGGCAGCGCCTTTGGAAGCGCTATATGGATCTGGGCCACCTAGACCATCAGTCTCCCGGTATCCCCATACCCATTCAACATTGTCATAACATTTATCACTAGTAATTATTACAGCAACGCATGAGTTATCCAACCTGCGCAGACCTTCAAGCAAATTAAGTGTTCCCATCAAGTTAGTCGACCAAGTTACCATCGGATCGTCATAAGATGGTCTAACTAGCGCCTGTGCGGCAAGATGAAACACAAAATCAGGCTTTGTAATTACTATAGCATCTGATAGCTGAGCGGCATCTCGAATGTCAATCCGCCAATCCCTAATGGTCGAACCGAGATCAGCCACATCGTAATGCGAAGGCTTTGTTGGTGGCTCTAGTGCAATTCCAACAACATCGGCACCCAATAACTTTAGCCATGCAGTTAGCCATGAACCTTTGAAACCTGTATGCCCAGTCAACATTACAGTTTTACCGGCGAAGGTTTTTGTGAGCGCATTCATTTATTTTCTTTTCTTAAGTCAAGCTTTAAAGGAATTTTTTTCCATGCTTAAGGTCGATAGCAATGACAGCAGCCAAAAAATCAGCATGCATTTTTTTCAATGAAAACATGGTTCGGAAACGTACACGGGCTGCATCTCCTAAAACCTGAGCTTGTTTAGGGTCAGCGATTAATCTGGAGATTGCCTCTTTCAATGCAACGGGCGATCGAGGTGGAATAAGCAAACCTTCATGAGCATCCCGAATAGCCTCCGGAATACCTCCAACAGTGGTCGAAATTATGGGCAGCCCAGCACGCATTGCTTCAAGTAAAGCATACGGCAGGCCTTCCCAATGCGATGGAAATACATAGATGTCAAAGCGATTGTATTCATCTAGTAATTCTTGGCCGCTCTTGAAGCCGGCGAAAGTGACACGACTTTCAACGCCCAACTGTTGCGCAAGTTGTTTAAGAAAAATTAAATGCGGACCTTCACCCACGATACGTAACTTTACATTCCGATCGACATTAAGCATAGCTAGTGCACTAATCAGATCATCAAGCCCTTTCATAGGGTCAAGTCGACAAGAAACACCCAATACAATCTCAGAACCAGTCAACACAGGTTGTGCTCGTAGCTGATTTATTTCAGCAATGCCGTTATATACAGTTTGGATCCTTGATGCTGGTGCGCCACGCACTTCGATCAGTGCTTGACCTTGGCGCACTGAATTGAGCACGACGGAATGAGTGGAAGAAAACACCAGCCAGTCCAATAGGCGCTCATAACCGAGCAAGACATTTCGTCGGGGCTGCGGTTGGCTCATAATTACCAACATCGAAGGAACTCTTCTCAACCTTGCTGCCAGTATTGCTGCCAACGCTGACTCTGCCGCGGGGTAGCCGCCGTTACAAGCAACTAGCACCTCTGGTCGTAAACGTCCCAATTTTCGCCAGATTACCAGTATATTTAGCAACAGCATTAAGGGACTGACTAGAATAAGAATCTTGCTACTCCATTCTGCGATTCGACCTTCCCCCAGTAGACGCCGAACGGACTGGACCCGCTCGAATACTGACACGGGCTGCTGCGAGAAATTGCCTTGCAACTGATTTAATTCACCTACTGACAAAGCACCACGGTTTGAAATCAGCGTGACCACATCTCCATGTTCGAGCACACTGTTGAGACAATCAAACACATATTTGCTGCCGCCACCAATGACATGATTCTCAAAGAAAAAAACGAGTCGCATCAGGCTCAATAGGGCTTACGGTAGATCGCAAGAATGTATGACGAAATGAAAGGGGAATTAAAAGAGTCCCAACCCTTCCAACGGCGCAAATAGGAAGCCAGTCTCAACAATCCCTTGGGTAAAAAATTAGCGATGTTTTTCCTTTGATAAGTCATCGGCAGTGCTGGCTCAAATGATCCTAGGTACTCAAAACTCGACTTCTCAACACTTAGGCGTGATGGTAACGAATCGAAAAAGGCCGCATTCATGATTAAAGTGTTGTGAGCTCTCAGAATAGATAAGTCCAACATACGTTGTGCGAATCCATGCAACCCGGTAAAGTTAGGAACGCCTATCACTAGAGCGCCACCAGGACGTAACCATTCTACATGTCGGCTAATTACGGCCACAGGATCTTCGAAATGTTCAACGAAGCCCAGCGACATCACTATGTCGAAGACTGGACGTGGTTCTATAACAAAAAAATCACCATGCATCAGATCAAGCGGTTTAATTCCAAGCAAGTCCAGATTTTTTTTAAGAACATTTATGCCCTGCTGACTATATTCAATCCCAGCAACTGCAAAAGAATTTTGCGGAAAGATACTTAGCCATTTACCAGGTGCTGCTCCAATTTCCAAAACCGAACTTCGATCGTCATTTTTTTTTTGTGGAAGCTTCAGTTCAGCAAATCGCTCAAGGAGTACCTTGCTTAGACAACGGTCAAAACTGAAATTTGGATCGATAACGCAAGGTAATCGAAGATTTTTCCAGTAGCGTTCCCAGAACTCTTGTTCGGTCAGTCGGTGAGTTTCCATTTTGTTTATCAATCAAATTCCAATATTTTCTTCATCTCTTGCAACGGGTGCGGGATTGTTCGGGCGTATTGATTGCAGAAAGCAAGTCGGGCACTTTTGACGGAGGCCAGATCCCACCAGCCAGCAACATCGTCCCACACATTACTCACATGTGATGCCGCAGATTTAGCTGAAAGGTGAACGATACCTACATCAATCAAAATTTGATACCAAGGTCGGGCACTATCTCTGACATGTTCTAGACCATTCTGCCAAAAGGCAACTGTTGGTATATTCTGTGAAAGTGTTTCAAGCATGCCTGTCGAATCATAGCTATGGACCACTAGACGACTTTTTGCGATCAACTTTTCTATTTTTTCAGCACCATCTTCCAACTGTAATGAAGCATCGAAATCTCGCCAGCGTTCCAATTCGGCCCACTTCATTTGTTTGTACCCTCCGTGGAGTCGTATAAGGAGTTTATTTTTTGAAGACTTCGCCAATCCCCTTACGAAAAGTTTTTGACTCTCAAAATATTCTTCAAACTCTTTAAAATTATCCCAAGTACTTATACGATGTGGCAAACAAACTTCGATTAATAACAAGCCACCATCTGAATCAGTACTCACTGTCTTTCGACCAACGGTTTTTAGCAAGCAGCCAGGTCGATGCTGTGGCAAATCATCTTGCCATCCCCATGTCACAAATCGATCTGCGGTAATCTCTTCAATAGAGGGATAGACGTGATGGCGGTGCGTACCATAGTTATTTCCATGCTGACCTGTTATGTACTTCGATCCCTGCGATACTTTATCTGCAACCCACGATTTGAATATTTCATCCGTATCAAAATTGTTGCTAGTAAAAATAGCACGAGGATTTCTGGGCCAAGATAGATGGGCACAATGTTTTTTTATTGAAGAAAAAGCCTCAAGGTAGCAAATAGGAAGAAGCTCAAACAACATCGTTCGAGCAATATGTTTGACATCTCCCTTCCCCACATAACCGATTTGAGCTGCAAGCTTGTCTCTCAGCATAGTGTCCGGCTCCATCTTTATTGCGAGCACATTAGATGTGGGCAATCTGGGAAACTGACCTAACAATAATTGGAGTTTCAACTCTTGCTTGCGTGGAAGATAAGAATTTACAACTACCACATCATTATCAGTTTGAAGCATAGAAATAGCTTTATCAGCTATGTAGCGTAAACTCGAAACTATATTTTTCCGCAGACCTGTAGATTCCTTTTGAGGCCAGCTAAATCCTCTCTCGCCGCGATCATCAATAACATGTTCAAACCGTATATTAAATTCAGGCATCAACTTCATTAGGCGAACATAAAGTTCATGATTCCATCGATCATCATTAGATGCCCAAATCGCTGCGTAAGAATCATTAGTTGCAAGAGAATATCTTGGATTTTCTAGAACGCTTGTGCTATCAATAGAATATTGGTCAATACATGATTGAAGTGTGCGTATTCGGTTGTAAATAATCTCGACATAGCGTCGAAACCAATGTCCTAGAATAATTCTCCAGTACCTTTGGTCAGTACTGACTCCGTGCCAGTGTCCTAATAAATCGCATAACTCAGGAAAAAGTGACATTTCAAGATCACGGACGTATAAATGATCTGCGTCCTTAGCCTGCTCGCCAAGCCCATAGGGCTCAGCCAATATCGAATCAAGTCTTTGCCATTTATGTCTGCGATCCCAGCGCTGGCACCAGCCGCCAAGTAGTAATAAGGGCTGCTCTGTAGGCCAAGTCCGCTCATCAGCAGTTGTGACTAGGTGACGGGCTAGCATATCAACCAATCAAATCCCAGGTCACTGCGGTGCCTTTGTGTATGTTTTGATTGACCTTGCGGCCTAATATCAATTCATAATTTTTTGGAGGCAATCCAAATCCAGGTCTAACACTGCGCACGCTATCTTCGGTAATTACATCATCGGCTTTCATGTCAGTCACAAAATAAAGTGATCGTCTAAACTTCACATTTCCCATCTCGCTGGACTTGCGACTATAGTCCACTCTGCCAAGTGCCGACCAAACGGTTCTGACACCAACGCACAAAGCAGTCAACCCTGGAGGTTCAAGCGAAAAGCTGTCATCTGGACCTCCGGCACTGCGGTCGAGAGTAAAGTGTTTCTCGACGATCGACGCACCCAATGCCACGCTGGCAATCGCAGTTGTATTGTCCAGCGTGTGGTCGGACAATCCGGTGACCAGCCCGAAACGCTGAACCATGTCCGGGATGGTACGGAGGTTGTAGTCTTTTGCAGGTGCGGGATAGCCGCTTACACAATGCAATATGGCCAGTTCCTTGCAGCCGGCATCGCGCGCGGCAGCCACCGCCTCTGCAATTTCCTCTGCGTCTGCCATGCCGGTCGAAATGATTATTGGCTTTCCAGTACTGGCAGCGTATTTAATCAGCGGCAGATCGATGGCCTCGAACGACGCGATCTTGTAGGCCGGCGTTCCTAGATCCTCGAGCAGGTCGACAGCCGTGTTGTCGAAGGGCGAGCTGAAGATAGTTATGTCAAGCTTGCGAGCATGATCAAACAATGGTCTGTGCCACTCCCAAGGCATGTGCGCCTCGCGATAAAGGTCGTATAACGTTCGACCATCCCACAGCCCTCCACGAATGCGAAAATCCTCTCCATCGCTATTCAGCGTGATGGTGTCGGGTGTATACGTCTGCAACTTGACTGCATCCGCGCCAGCATTTTTCGCCGCATCTATGATGTTCAATGCGGTCCTTAGACTACCATTGTGATTCGCTGACATTTCGGCAATCACGTAAGGTAGGTGATCTGGACCGATTCTCCTGCCGGCAATTATAATTTCTTGTTCCTGATCTATGATTTACCCCTTGTGGTAACGCCATTCGTGTCGCAGGAGTCCGAAACAAATGAGATCGTGATAGTTGTCACCTTGCCGCTGTTGCTCCCTTAGCACACCCTCCTCGACGAAACCCAGCTTGCGGTGGAAGCGCAGCGATGCATTGTTGTTGTCTAGAACCTTGCCGCAAACCTTGTGCACACCGAGCACCGCAAAGGCATGATCGAGCGCGGCACGCCCAAAACGACTACCCGAGCCGGATGGCGCGCCAATTGCAGCGTAAAAACCCCAGTCGGCAACGCTTCCCGCCGCGACGCCTGAAAAATGCACGTAACCGAGTGGCTGCCCTTCGGCCTCAGCGAGCAGCAGGCATCGAGTTGGGTCTTTTGCTGCGTTATCAAACCATCGTTGGTGTTCGTCAAGCCCGATTTCATGCTGAGTTATCATCGCACTTCGCACTTCCGGCCTATTACGCCAGCCCAGAACCATTTCGAGATCGCTTTCGGCAAGCGGACGCAGTGTGCAAGGTGCAATCTCATGCATGTATCATCTCCGCAGCAAGGCGTCTCGCTCCCATACCGTCGGTCAGCGCCGCACACGCCACCTGCATGGCATTTAGGCGTTCCGGGTCCAACATTACCGCTAGTTTTTCCTGGAGCTCCGAAAATCCCAAAGCTGCATCGCCTAACAATTCAACACAACCCGCCGCCCGAAGGGCAGCAGCCCCGTTAATCTGGTTGGCGGCGAGAACCACAGTCAGAGTCGGTAGACCGACGCAGCAGCGTTCCCAGGCTGATGTGCCTGCGGCACCGATTGCTAAGTCGCAGTCGGCCATGAGTTTGGCTATATCTTGGATATTCACCAATACCTTGGTCGGCCAAGGCATAGCCGCCGCCCTCTCTCGCACTAAAGCCTGCCATGGCGCGTATGGCCCCATCACCACGCTGATTTGGCAGTCCTTAGGTATAGCGCAAGCTCGCAGCGCGTCGAGCACCTGGCCAGTGGCGTTTCCCTTATCAACCCCACCCATGGCAATTAGAAGATGATGTACTCTCGAGGTGGTTCGGCGTGCAAGACTATATGGCCGCACGGCGGCAAATTCATTACGCAGCAGAGCGTGTTGCGGGCCAGCTAGAATTTTTCGCCCGTGAGGCATTAGATGAGCATAGTCCTCGGCACAACGACCAAGATTCTGGTCCAACAACAAGTCGCAATCATGAGGTCGATCAGCCAAGTCATCGATTGACATCAACTTATGGCAGGCCGCACGAACCGCCCTCTCCCAACGGGAATCCAATGCATAGTGATCGACGATCAACCAATCCACCGCCACCTCGCCAATACAGACTTTCGTTTGCTCGGCATCCGTGGCCCAGTTTGCACCTAGCCATGAGGCGTGTATTGGATTCGCACCATTTGCTTCAACCCATTTCTCATCGAAGGGCAGTTCAAAGACTTTGAAACCTCGTTGCCGGATCAATTCAATCAGATTTCCTGAATGAATACGACAGACGAAGCCGCAAAGGGCTCCGCGCTCGCGCAGCGCCTCAGCCAGCGTAATACAGCGCATGACATGGCCGGTGCCAATGTCGAGCGATGCGTCGGTTCGGAAGATGACTCGCAATTATTCTCAGTTCAGACGCTTAAAACCGCCGTGACACACAGGACCTTGCAACATGCTCATGACATCACGCCCCTCTTCGCATTCCTTTATTAGCTTGAACACAGGATCCAATGCCTCAAAATATCCATCGACTACCTCCTGAGTATGCTTAGTGCAGACATAAACGCTGTTGGAAGCCAGATAACCCACTCCCAGCATTTCCTGAGTCAGCAGAGTCTTATATGCTAGGACGTTCTCACTCAAGAAACTAAAACCTGTCAGGGAAGGCAGACCCCAATGCTCGATCTGCAGTTCATGTTTGTCGGCAAGTTGCTGCCAACGCGCTCTTATCTTCAAACCTGTTTCGCTAATTAGGTCCCAGGACTTTAGACGCTCCATTACCTCAAGAGTCTTTAGCGCGGCGGTCGGGCCGATCCGCTCAGTCCAGAAGGTCGAGCTGATGAAGGTCGATTGCGCCGCCTCCATGATCTCGCGGCGGCCTATGGTAGCGGTGATGGCGTAACCGTTGCCGAGCGCCTTGCCGAACATTGCCATGTCGGGCTCCACATCGTAGAGTTTATGCAGACCGCCATAGGTCTGGCGAAAGCCCGAAGTGCATTCGTCGAAAATTAATACTATTCCGCGCTCGGTCGCCAGTTGACGTACCTTGTGCAGGAAGTCGTCTTGCGGTCCGTTGTTCCGCACTACTTCCATCTTAATAACACCGATATCGTGTTCGTTGACTAGGGCTTGGAGCTCGGCATAATTGTTGTACTTGAACGGGAAAACTGTACCGCGCAGGTTTCGCGGCACGCCGTTTGGCTCAAGACCGGGCAGCAAGTGGCCATCAAGCCCCTTGTCATCGCCAAGATTTACCGACAAATACCAGTCGTGCCAGCCGTGATAGCCACAGATAGCGACCTTGTCGCGCCCGGAGGCTGCTCGCGCGATGCGGATGGCGACAGCGTTTGCTTCCCCACCCGAGCGGGCCAAACGAACCATATCCGCCCATGGGTGAAGCTCGACAAGTTTCTCGGCAAGATAAACCTCTTCTGGACAATTAAATGTGGACATGTTGCCTGCGTCCACGGTCTGATGCACTGCCGCGTCGACCTCTGGGTCTCCATAACCAAGTATATTGGTGCCGACGCCCATAATCGACATGTCGGTGTACTGCTTCCCATCGAGATCCCAGACTTGACAGCCCTTGGCCTTGCTGAAGTAGGCAGGCCACAGATCTGGCAGGAACATTTCCGCGCGCTTAGAAAGCAACATGTTGCCGCCTGGGATGACCTGCTTGGCGCGTTTCCATAATTTCTGACCGGTTCCCATACATGCCCCTTCATTCCGAATGAGTGTTTGATTAGCTGAAAATAATCTAGGCTGTGTGCTCTGCAATTCCAGTACCTGCTGCCAACTAAAATGGATATCGGGTGCAAAGTGATCGAACACGGCGCTGATCACTTCGTAGTCTGCCTTTTCGTCAACTGTCCACCTCAAGTCTGAAAGATCCTCATCGTTTTGCATGCTTTCCTGCAAGAATTGACCTGACTTTCGAAGGTATGGCGTCACGTGCTCGCGGTCAAAAGACTTGTCAGTTTCATTTGCGGCTCGTGCAAGCGCTGCAAAGGTAAATACCTCGATATCAAGTCCGTCCGGGAAACTTGGTGGCGAGGTATTGGAGAAGTAGTCCACACCAGCTAGCTTAAATTGTTTGATTACCTCGTCGACCAGAAGCGGATCGGTGAGGGGACAATCACCGGTGATCCTTACTACCACGTCTGCAGAAGCTGCTCGTGCCGCCTGTAAAAAGCGGTCAAGCACATCGTTTTCGCTTCCTGCATAACATCGGTAGCCCAATTTGGTAACAACCTCGGCGAGTGGTTGGTTCTGTCTGTCTAAAGATGTTGCAACCATGATTTCATCGATCTGAGTCGCACGGGCCAGACGGGAAAGAAGAACCTCGATCATTGTCTGTCCGGCAATGGGCTTGAGCACCTTGTTTGGCAAACGGGTGGAACCCATTCGGGCTTGAACTATTGCGACGACTTTCATTGGTGAGACCAACGGGCAGGATTAATTAGATCGGTATCGAGCGGCTGTGGCCAGACAGGTAAGCTGTCGAGGCTACCTTGAGCGGCAACCAGGATTTCTCGCATCTGATTGGCACCGTCGACTCCGACGACAACCCTATCGATGTCCTCGATCGACAAGACATAGCGTAGACATGCTTGCAGCGGCGTCTGGCCGGTCTGACTCAGCCATTTATCCCAAATTAACCATAGGTGCTGCCAGCGGTTGAACTGTGCTGGACGGCGAGAAGAAGGTATCAACAGCAAACCCTGAAGAAATATCGATCGAACATGTACCTCTGTTCCCTGCTGTTTTAGACGCTTTGCCCAGCCTGACTCAACCAAACGACGGTCGAGAATATTTAACGGAATCTGAACGAGATCAATTTGCATGACATCCGACAGTGGTGCTAAGTCTTCAGGCGCATAGACTGAAACCCCAATTTTCTGAACTAGACCCTGCTTCTTAAGGTTCCCTAAGACTTCAAGTAACGAACGACAGTGAGGCCCGAACAGCTGGTCAGGCTGATGCAGCAATAAGCCATAAAGGCTGCTAACACCTAGCCGCTCAAGTGAGCCTTTGATTTGATCTTGAACCAAACCGGCTACGTCTGTGCATTCGTCAGGCACGGCTGGCAGCTTACTTACGATCTTCCAGTCAGAGATATTTGCTGCACCGAGCACTTGCTCACTGTCACCATAGCTAATGGCAGTATCTAGAATATCTATCCCATGGGCAGCTGCCTCCCTTAAAATCACAGCCACCAACTCTGGGCTGACTCGACCAGAAACATTAGCAATGCCGTACTCAAGGCCAAATTGGACTGTGCCCAAGGCTAGGCGGTGATTCATTGGCTTTCTATCTTTTTTCGTATGACCGATGTAGCAACCCACTCCTGAGGGTCATCTGTGAACTCGTTACTGCCATGGAGTGTGACCTTATGCGAAAGGCAGGTATATGCCGGATGCCAACTGAACAACTGTCGGTAGTCCATTGCATCGAAGGAAAGGAATACTTCTTTTTGTGACATTTGATGCTATCGAGATTAACTAAGCTAAAGAACGTTGACTGTGCTGTTACGACTCCGACTTAAGTGTCATTAACCTAAGGCCTGTCCAAGTGAGGTGATCACGGCGTCCTGCTGCTCGGCCGTCAATCCGGAGTATATAGGTAGGCTGATCGCCTCGGCATAGTAGCGCTCCGATTCAGGGAAGTCACCCGATTTAAACCCGAAACGCTGATAATAAGGTTGTCTATACACTGGGATATAGTGCAAATTCACCCCAATATCATACGCGCGCAAGGCATCAAAAACCTCGCGATGCGACCTTTTGATCTGCTCCAAATGTAGGCGGATGACGAACAAATGCAAACCTGAGTACCCATCCGGATGCTGCCACGGTGTCGTCACCGGCAGTGCCGCAAGCTTGGTCTCGTAGTTCCTGGCCAAGGCATGCCGACGCGCGACATATTCTTCAACCCGGGCCATCTGACTTAATCCTAGTGCGGCATGTATATCGGTCATACGGTAGTTGAACCCAAGCTCAATCTGCTGGTAGTACCAACCTCCATCTGGCTCATGCGTCATTATGTTTGGATCCCGCGTAATACCGTGGCTACGAAGTAGGGCCATTCGTTCAGCCAGCTTTGCGTCATTGGTAACAGCCATACCCCCCTCGCCAGTTGTTATGATTTTTACTGGATGGAAGCTAAACACTGTTATGTCGCTGTAACGGCCATTGCCGATCGGCTCGCCCTTATATTTTCCTCCGATGGCATGAGAAGCGTCTTCAATTACTCGAAATCCATACTTTCGGCTTAATGCATGAATGGCAGACATATCGCATGGTTGACCGCACAGATGCACCGGCACGACAATCTTGGGAAGCTTCCCGTTTTTCTCCGCAACGGCAAGTTTCTCCTTCAGTCGATCAACGCTCATGTTGTAGGTATGTGGATCGATATCCACAAAATCGACCTGGGCTCCGCAATAAAGACCACAATTTGCCGAAGCAACAAATGTGATGGGACTGGTCCATAGCCAATCACCTGGTCCGAGATCCAGCGCTAGGCATGCGATATGCAGGGCAGAGGTGGCACTGTTCACGGACACAGCATGACTCGCCCCAACATGCTTAGCAATTGCACCCTCAAAAAGTGGCACAGTTGGTCCTTGAGTTAGAAAATCCGAATGCAAAACCTGCACGACGGCGTCAATATCAGCCTGAGTTACCTCTTGACGACCATATGGAATCATTTCTCAGATGCTCCCGATTTTTTCTCGATTCGCCTCGATCCAAGACTGAAGATCTTTAGCGCTCATCCATTCGGGATTGTTATCGCTGGTATAACTAAATCCCTCAATTACTTTTTTACCATTTTTGATTCGGCTCTCAGACATAGCCCAATTGTTTATGGCAGGAAGAATTTTGTAATGCTCACCATACTCGTAAGTGTAATAAGAATCTTCCGGACTGATCATCTGCTCATGCAGCTTTTCGCCTGGACGAATACCAACAAATTCAAGCTTGCAATTAGGCGCAAGAGCGTAGGCGAGTTCCGTCATTTTCATTGATGGAATTTTCTTGACGTATATCTCCCCACCCTGCGTGTCATCAAACGCATGCCAAACAAGCTCTACACCCTGTTCTAATGTGATCATAAAACGGGTCATCCGTTCATCAGTAATTGGAAGGATTCCCTTATCCATAATTGATTGGAAGTAAGGAATAACAGATCCACGCGATCCCATGACATTCCCATAGCGAACTACTGCAAATCGAGTGTCATTGCCTCCTACATAGGAATTGCCTGCTACAAAAAGCTTATCTGATGCTAACTTCGTGGCGCCGTATAGGTTCGCTGGACTACTTGCCTTATCAGTAGACAAAGCTACAACTCTCTTTACCTTCTGATCGATACAGGCATCTATGAGATTCATTGCGCCATTAATATTTGTTTTGACACATTCAAACGGGTTGTACTCAGCAGTTGGCACAATCTTAGTAGCGGCCGCATGTACTACGAAGTCTATATCCTTGAGCGCTCGTGACAAGCGGTCCTTGTCACGAACATCGCCGATGAAAAATCTCACTCGCTCATCATTTCCATAAAGTTTAGCCATTTCCCACTGTTTCATTTCATCTCGAGAGTAGATTACGAGACGTCGTGGGTTGTAACGCGCCAAAGTCATAGGGACAAAGGTATGTCCAAACGAACCTGTTCCACCAGTAACCAAAATAGAGGAGTTGGTTAGCATAAATTTACTTTCAAATAATAAATAACGATATCAGGATGTATTTTTTAAGATATCTTGATAACTACACATACGATGTACTCGCCCCTCATGTAGTTCTACAATCCGATCGCAACTGCTCAGGGTAGAAATCCGATGGGCAACGATTAATAAAGTGAGGGTTCTATCAAGTGACTCAATTGCTTTCATAACAGCAAGTTCAGTTTCGCCGTCTAGTGCACTTGTAGCCTCATCAAAAACAATAACCTCGGCTTTTTTGTATAACGCCCTAGCAATACCAATACGTTGTCTTTGCCCACCTGATAATTGAATTCCCCTCTCGCCTACCCGAGTTAAGTAAGCCTTAGGCCAATTTTCAATGGTTTCAGAAAGTTGAGCTTTTCTCGCAGATTCTCTAACAAGATCATGATTGATGTTGGATCTTGGAACACCAAAGGCTATATTTTCTTCTATGGTTGTATCTGCTAAAAAAATAGTCTGTGGTACGTGTGCGATTTTTTCTTGCCATTTTTGTTTATTTTTTAAACAAATCTTTTTATCATCGACTAATAAATCACCATTACTCGGGTCTAACAGTGCCATTACGATATCTATTAAAGTACTTTTTCCACTTCCCGTAGTTCCAATAAAACCAATACGACTTCCCTTTGGAATAGTTAAGTTAATATCATGCAAAACTAATGGCAGATCTGAACCATATCGAAATGAAATATTTCTTATAGTTATCTGTTTTGAAAAATTAATAGAATCAGAGGAAAATTTCGTGAACTCAGGCAGGGGTTGATGTAATAAATTGAGTACGTCCAACAAAATACCCTTATTCCCTCGAATCGAAGTCCAACCTGCATAGGCCTGCTGCAATACAGGAAGCAAGCGCTGTGCTCCTAAAGCCAGCGCTCCCAAAACTGGAATAGCTGAATTTATTCCCGACTCACCTCGCGATAGAGAAAATGCAAGCCCAGCAATAAGGAGCATCCCTATTGTCTCAACCACATACCGCGGACAAAGAGCTATAAAAAGATTATTTCCTTGCGCACGACGAAGTGTAAAATCAGCTTGACTATAAATTTCACAATATGTTTCTTGTGTCCCATCAATAAGTACATCCCTAATCCCACCCAAGCCTTCTTGAAGACACTTAAATACAAGAACAGAATCACGAGAAATAACATTACTGTTTATCGCTAATCGATGTCGAGTTAATGTGATCACAACAAAATATATCAGTCCAAATCCAGCTATAGCTGAAATCGCTACTATCGCATTAACAGTTATTAACACCATTAGGATAGCCAACAACATAAAACAAGCATTAATTAAGTTAAGCGCAGGCATCATAATGTTGTAAATCAAGTCATTTGTTTTACTTGTAATACCAGCAATTATTTCGCTACTATTGCGCGCGACATGAGTGGCATAGGGCTGATATAGGGTACGTCTATAAATTTCTATGCTGAGTTCTGCGCCAGCAGAAAAAGTAATTCGAGTTGTTGCCCAACTGAGTGCAAGCCTAATAATTCCAGCAAAGAGAACGGCTGCACCAAAAATTAGGGTGACAGGCAATAAAAGTTGATCTGGCTGATATATGCCGAATGAATCGCTAATGAATCTCACAAATGGATTTGCAAAGATTTTTTCAGGGGCTGTGATTACGCCTAAAAATGGCAATAAAGCACCAATACTTAAAATTTCTGCAAACGAGGCAGCCACCATCATCGCAAGCAAAGCTACGATATGCTGCCTCCTCTTTCGAGAGAAAGAATTCCATAGGGTGTACAACAATTCTGTTGAGTTTTTTGAAATCACCACTTAGTGAACAAAATAAAATCTGTCATTAAAATTAGTAATGGTTATTTTTTAGTTGATTTTTTTAGAAAGCTAATCACTAAAAAATAATAAAATTTAAATATTAACTATTTAAATATTGCAAAGTTAAACGGGGAAAATTAGTTTGAAAATTTTTTAAATTAACAGAAGGCAATCAACAAATATCTGAAAGTAAGTCTGCTATTTCCCAATACCGTCCTACCTTCATCACTCGCGATAGTCCATCACTTTATATCCGTGCTTCTTCACCAGCTCATCTCTCTCAGCCGCTGTTAAGTCTGCTCTTACCATCTCAGTTACTAACTTCTCAAAACTAATCTTCGGTGTCCAACCCAGCTTTTGTTTAGCCTTAGTTGCGTCCCCCAACAATGTTTCAACCTCTGTTGGTCTAAAG
>JACCDW010452018.1_pt1 | contig 21101 bp, 16 predicted proteins | sample 7449781 | NCBI WGS metagenome assembly JACCDW01 (sample SAMN15323449, study PRJNA562643) | freshwater metagenome | isolation source: river surface water | place: USA:Blue River Watershed | collected 2017-08-18
AATTCATGCGGCACGCCGTACTTGCGAACCGCGATCTCGATCTCCATGCCAGGGTCGTCCATCTCGCCCAGCACTTCCTTGATGCGTCCAACGGGTTGACCAAACAAACTCGGGGGTTCGGTGAGTTCCACCACCACCACCTGCCCGGTCTTGGCCTGCCCCGTGGCGCCTTTGGGAATCAGCACGTCCTGGCCGTAACGCTTGTCCTCGGGCGCCACCAGCCAGACGCCCCCCTCCTGCAACAAACGACCGATGATGGGTTGATCGGGCCGCTCCAAGATTTCCACCACGCGCCCCTCAGGGCGACCCCGGTTGTCAAAGCGCACCACACGGGCCTTGACGCGGTCGCGGTGCAACACGGCACGCATTTCATTGGGGGGTAAATACATATCGGCAGCGCCATCGTCCCGCTGCACAAACCCGTGACCGTCCCGGTGACCGAGAACGGTGCCTTCAAATTCTTCCAGCGATGCGCTGGTCGGGTTGAATTTTTTGATACAATGCCTTTCTTTCCTGAAATGCCCAGGTGGCGGAATTGGTAGACGCACTAGTTTCAGGTACTAGCGAGTAACATCGTGGGGGTTCGAGTCCCTTCCTGGGCACCAATCTTAATCAAAGATAGCCGCTCTGACCGAGCGGCTTTTTTTATTTGCGCGCCAGCGCCCACTGACACAAAACGTTCACGCAAGACCGTGGCTTTATGCTGCAGGCGCTCATCACACCAGTTGGGCCACCAGGTCATGCCCTTGGGTGTCCACCACGCGAGCGCGAGTAAAACCGCCCACCTGCAGACGCTGGCTCACCCGCTGAGGTGGCAGCAAGTGCACCACGCCATCGATCTCGGGCGCATCGGCGTAGCTGCGTCCCCGACCACCTTGTCGACCCGCACCCGGCGCAGCGTCCACCAGCACCTGCAGGGTGGAACCGATGCGTTGGCGCAGGCGTTGGGTTGAGGTGGCCTCGGCCACGGCCATGAAGCGCGCTCGACGCTCCTCGCGCACCTCCATGGGCAAGGCGCCTGGCAAGTCGTTGGCCGTGGCGCCTTTCACCGGGCTGTAGGCAAAACACCCCGCGCGGTCAATCTGGGCCTCACGGACAAAGTCCAGCAGGTGTTCAAACTCGGCGTCGGTCTCGCCGGGAAAGCCGGCAATGAAGGTGCTGCGCACCACCAACTGGGGGCACAGTTCACGCCAACGCGCCAGGCGCTCCAGGTTGCGCTCGCCGCTGGCCGGACGCTTCATGCGATGCAGCACATCGGGATGGCTGTGCTGAAACGGCACATCCAGGTACGGCAGCACGAGTCCCTCGGCCATCAAGGGAATGATCTCGTCCACACTGGGATAAGGATAGACATAATGCAACCGCACCCAGGCGCCATACGGTTGGGCCAATTCGCCCAGGGCCTGAACCAGTTCTGCGGTGCGGGTCTTGATGGGTTTGCCATCCCAGAAACCGGTTCGGTACCGCAGGTCCACCCCATAGGCCGAGGTGTCCTGGCTGACCACCAGCAATTCACGCACACCACCGTCGAACAAGGCCCGCGCCTCGTCCAGTACCTGACCAATGGGACGCGACACCAGGTCACCACGCATCGACGGGATGATGCAAAACGTGCACCGGTGGTTGCAGCCTTCGCTGATTTTCAGGTAAGCGTAGTGCTTGGGGGTGAGCTTGATGCCGGCGGGGCCCAAGGCTTGTGGCACCAAATCCAGAAAAGGATCGTGGGGCTTGGGCAAATGCGTGTGCACCGCCTGCATCACCTCATCAGTGGCGTGCGGCCCGGTCACGGCCAGCACACGCGGGTGAACCGACTGCACCAGGTTGCCGCCTTGCTCATCGGCGCGCGCGCCCAGGCACCCTGTAACGATCACACGGCCGTTGTCAGCCAAGGCTTCGCCAATCGTGTCCAGGCTTTCCTTGACGGCGTCATCAATGAACCCGCAGGTGTTGACGATCACCAGATCGGCCCCCTCAAAGGTCTTGGATGTCTGGTACCCCTCCGCGCTCAAGCGGGTCAGGATGAGTTCGGAGTCGGTCAGGGCCTTGGGACAGCCCAGGCTGACAAAGCCCACCTTGGGGGCTGCCGAGCTGGTGGATGTTGAAGCGATATCGGTCATGGCGAATGGGTCCGGGCCACAGTGCCGGGATGAAATTCAGTGTTGGATACCCATGGCTCCCAGCACCTGAGCGGTCTGTTTCTGGAGTTGGTCTTGCATCTGCACGAACATGTTTTTGGATTGCTCAACGTAGTTGCCCATCACACCTTGCAGCAGCGGCGACTGCATGGCCATGAACTGCTTCCACATCTCGGGGGTGAGCGAGCGCGACTGCTCGCTCAACTGGTTCTGGATGTCAATCAGCGACTGAACATTTTTTTCCAAATACGCGCCCATGAAGCCCTGCATGGCGTTGCCGTAAAAGCGGATGATGTTGGCCAGGGCCGCTTCGGTGAACATCGGCACGCCACCCGACTCCTCTTCCAGGATGATCTGCAACAGGATGCTGCGGGTGATGTCTTCATGCGACTTTGCGTCGCGCACCACCATGCTGATGCCCTGCATCACCATCTGTTTGACGTCATGCAGCGTGATGTACGACGAGCTCAGCGTGTCGTAGAGCCGCCGGTTGGGGTATTTCTTGATGACGCGCACCGCCGGGTCGGCGGACGCCGTTCGATCGACAGGCTTTTTGGTGGCCACAGTTGAAACCCTCAAACAAAAAACCCCTGCAAATCACAGACCTGCAAGGGATGTCATTGGTAGGCGCGATTGGACTCGAACCAACGACCCCCACCATGTCAAGGTGGTGCTCTAACCAGCTGAGCTACGCGCCTATCGTTGAAGCCGAGATTGTAGCAGTCTTTTTTTGAGGCGCCTGAGCCCGGCACCGACTAGCGGCGGCTGGCGGAGCGCACGCCGTTGACCGCGCGCACCAGGGTCAGCACCTTGTGCAATCGCTCGGTGTCGCTGACCTCCACCGTGAAGGTCATCCAGGCCACCCCTTTGACCGATTGCGTCTGCACGCCAATGACGTTCATCTTTTCCTTGGCAAACACATCGGAGATATCGCGCAGCAAACCTTGTCGGTCCATCGACTCAATGGACACGTCCACCGGGTAGTACACCGTGTCCCCGGGCCGAGGACGACCCCAGTCGACCTCAATGACCCGACCGGCATGGTGCTGTTGCAGGCGACCAAAATTGGGGCAATCCTGGCGGTGCACACTCACGCCTTTGCCACGCGTGACAAAGCCGCTGATGTCATCGGGGGGCGCGGGCTTGCAACAACGCGCCAACTGCGTCATGAGCGAATCCACGCCCACCACCAACACACCTGAGCGTGAGGGGGTGTCCGCGCCGCGGGCCCGGCGCAAGGGCACGGCATCCTCGGTCGTCGTCGCAGGCTGGGGTGGGTTGAGGGCCTGCTCGATCTGTCGTTGCGACACGGTGTCCTTGCCCGCAGACTCGAACAGCGCCTCCGCCGATTTGAAGCCGAGTCGCTCGGCCAAGGCGTCCAGTTTCACCGAGGTCTTGCCCTCGCGCTGCAGCAGCCGCTCGATCAGCTCTCGCCCCTGTGCGATGGTCTCTTGCTGGATCTGGGCATTGAACCAGGCCCGCACCTTGGCGCGAGAGCGACTGCTGGCCAGAAATCCCAACTCGGGGTTGAGCCAGTCACGCGAGGGGCCGCCTTCCTTGGCCGCGACGATCTCCACCGTTTGTCCGTTTTGCAAGGGGGTGTTGAGTGGCACCATGCTGCCATCCACGCGCGCGCCGCGACAGCGATGGCCCAGGTTGGTGTGCACGCTGTAGGCAAAATCGATCGCTGTCGCCCCTTGCGGCAACTCCACCACCGCGGCATCGGGGGTGAGCACATAAATACGATCGTTCAAGGTCGCATCGGACCCTGCCGCTGGGGTCGCAGCCGGACCGCCCGACCCGCCCGACCCACCGGCCGCGTCCTGACCCGACATCTCGCGCTCCCACGCCAGCAGTTGGCGCAGCACCGCAATCTTGGCGTCATAGCTGCCGCTGGCCGACACCCCGGCATACCCCTTGGCGCCGGCTTCCTTGTAGGCCCAGTGGGCGGCCACGCCATGTTCGGCATGGTCGTGCATCTCGTGCGTACGGATCTGAATTTCGATGGCGCGTCCCTGCGCATCTCGCACCACGGTGTGCAAGGACTGATACCCGTTGGACTTGGGACGGGCGATGTAATCGTCAAACTCCTCCACCACCGGCTGGAATTGTGTGTGCACCAGGCTCAGTGCCGTGTAGCAATCAGCGATGGTGGGCACCACCACGCGCAATGCGCGCAAGTCAAAGATCTGCTCAAACCGCAGTCCCTTGCCGCGCATTTTTTTGACAATGCTGTAGATGTGCTTGGGTCGCCCCTGCACCAATCCCTGCACGCCCTGTGCGCGCAGGGCGTGCTCCACGTCGTCGCGCAAACGGGCCATGGACTGTTCGCGTTCGGCACGGGTTTCGTCCAGCAGCCGCGCCACCTCGCGGTAAGTGTCTGGCTCCAGAAAACGAAACGACAAATCCTCCAGTTCCCACTTGATCTGCCAGATGCCCAGCCGATTGGCCAGCGGCGCCAGCACCTGCAGCGATTCATCGGCCAGGGCAGGCGGTACCGGTTGGCGTGAGGCGGCATACCAACGCAAGGTCTGCAGGCGAGACGACAAACGCAACAACACCACCCGCAGGTCGCGCGAGAAGGCCAGCAACATGCGGCGCACGTTTTCGTGTCGGCCGACCACCGACACGGCCGCCTCCGCCCCTTCCGCATGGCGTGCCTCCAGGGCCTGGCGTTGCAATCGCAGCAGTTGCAAGGTTTCCAACGCCAGGGTGGCATGCACCTCGCCAAAAGCCTTGGCAATCACCTCGCGAGGCTGCGTGAGATATTCGGCGGCATAGACGAGGTAACAGGCCGATTGCATGGCGGTGGACCCGCCAATATCCGCCACGATGGCCGCCATGGCGCGCGCATGGTCGATGGCTCGTTCGCCCGAGGCCAACAGCTGATGCGCCAACAAGGGTTCGGCAAAGGCCGCCGAGCGCTGCAGATCATCGGGCATCAACGGGAGGTCGTGCCCCGACCACGCACTGGGCGTTTCAGACGAGGAGGACGCGGAGGATTCCCGGGTTTTCATGATGAAGCGACTCGACGCGGACTCTTGCCGTTGTCAAGCCAGCAACCAGTCTAACAAGGGCTGTGCTTGCGCAGGATCGACGAAGGTGGGCGCGTGCCCCACGCCAGCAAATTCGAGCAGATGGGCACGCGGCCCGCGCTCGGTCATGGCTTGCGCCGTGGCGGGCATCAGCACCTCGGAATCACGTCCACGCACCAGCAAGGTGGGACAGACGATGTGGTCGTACAGGGACCACAGCAACGTCTCGCCCTGGGTGAAGGCCTCAGGGGTCAGTTGACGAATCGGCTCCGCGATGGCGGGGTCGTAGTGCAACACCACCTCCCCTTGCGGCGTGGTCTTGAACATGGGGGTGTTGAGCGCCAACCAATCCTCCTCGGTGTGGGGGCCAAATCCGCTGGAGATCTCGCGCAAGGCCCGCGCACCAGCTGCCACCGAGGGAAACACCAGGGGCTGCCCCACCGTGGTGCGCAGGCGCTCGACAAATGCCCACGGCAAACTCGGGCCCACGTCGTTCAGGACGAGTCGGCTAAAGGGAAAACCCCGCGCAGGTGCAGGCTGTGCCGCCAGGATGAGGCCGATCACCCCCCCCATGCTCGTGCCCACCCAGTCCAAGCGCGCCATAGGCCAACGCGCATGCCAAGCGGACAACCCCTGCATCAAATCGGCTGCATAAACGGGAATCTGGTAGCCCTGGGGATTGGCGAGCCAATCGCTCTGCCCGCGTCCCACCACATCAGGACACAGCACGGTCAGGTCAGGATCGGCCGCCAGCAATCGGCGAGCCAGCACGTCGAAATCACGGCCTTGGCGCGTCAGACCGTGCACACACACCACCACATGCCCGCCCGCCCTGGGCTCGGCACCCCATTGCCAGACCGCCATGCGGTGCTCGGGCACGGACAGGGCTGTCTGGGCAGGACAGGTGATGTGATGCAAGACGGGATGGAGGGGTGACATGGGGAGATTGTCGATCATCCCGTCGCCACTGTGGCAACGGCCTGGCGCTGCAAGCCACAGCAAAGCGGTGGGAATGACCGGTTGAGTAACACTGACCAATTATGAGAGTGCCACTAGAACGTTTGCAGCAAGCAAAAAGATAAGGTTCAGGGACTATGTCGCAGCAACTTTCCACTGAATCTCAGCAATTCGCCTACCGATTGCAAATGATCATGCGAGCAGGTGGTTATCCCCTGTCGCCGACCCTGGTGGCCAATCAATTCAACCTGCTGTACTGGGGTGAGGGCATCACGGTTCACGCAGCACGAAATTGGCTCAATGGCATTTCACTCCCGAAACCCGACAAACTGCGGGTTCTGGCACGCTGGTTACAAGTCAAACCCCAGGACCTGCTGTTCGGCCCGGACCCCAAACCGACCCCGATGGGCGTGGAGGAGAGTGCAGGATACGAAGAACTGTCCCTGGCGGACGAATACATGCTGGAGCGATACCGCGAACTGACCCACGACTATCAGCGCATGGTGCGAGAGCTGGTGGCCGCCTTGCACCTGATGGTGTTGCATGACAAACCTGCAGTGCATTCGAATGGGCCGCTCGGTACAGGTACGCCTCCTGCCACCCCCCCGCCATAGCCCTGCCGCAGCCCCCCCTAGCAGACCGTCGGCTCGGGTGAGCCTGCCGTGAGGCTACCGCATGACTGCAAATTCGCTCACGCGCGCGTGAGCAACACCACCGCCCGCGCCTCGATGCTGTGCCCCTGTCCCACAGGTCCCAAGCGCTCGGCTGTCTTGGCTTTCACATTCACCTGCGCAGTCGGTAGGGACAGACAGTCGGCCACGCGCTGCACGATCGCCGGCATGTGCCCTGACAGCCGAGGGGCTTGCGCCACCACCGTGCAATCCAGGTTCACCAACTGCCACCCTTGTGCGCGCACCCGGTGCATGGCCTCGCGCAGCAACACCGTGGAGTCCGCCCCCCGGTAGGTCGGGTCATCGTCGGGGAACAGCCGCCCAATGTCTCCCAAACCCGCGGCGCCCAGGACCGCATCCGTGATGGCATGCAACAGCACATCGGCATCTGAATGGCCCAAAAGCCCGTGGGTGTGAGCAATCTCTACCCCGCCCAGCACCAGCCGACGGCCAGGCACCAGGGCATGCACGTCCCAGCCCTCACCAATACGCAAATCCAGGGGGTTCATACAGCCTCTCCTGCCCGGCCGCGTCGCGCCTGCAACAGCGCTTCAGCGAGGGCAAAGTCTTCGGGGTAGGTCACTTTGAGGTTATGGGCTGAGCCTCTGACCAGCAACGGCGAATGTCCCAGGTGCTCAATGGCTGACGCCTCATCGGTCACCGCGGCGCCCGCTTGCAGCAAGGCGTCCTGCAACAGTCCGCAGCGAAACATCTGGGGCGTTTGCGCCAGCCACTTGTCACTGCGGTCCAGGGTGCCTTGCACACGCCCATGGCGCGCCATCTTGAGGGTATCGGCCAACGGCAAGGCCAGCAAGCCCCCCACCGGATCGCCACGGCAAGCCTCGATCAGGCGCGTGATGTCCTGGGCCTGGATCAGGCAGCGGGCGGCATCGTGCACCAACACCCAATCGTTGGGCTGGGCCCCATGGGCGAGCAGATGCTGCAAGCCTGCCAACACGCTGGCAGCACGGGTGGCCCCCCCCACAGGCACGGATTCAAAACGGGGCTGGGGAAACTGCGCCAGCAGAGGCGCCATGTGGGTGTCATCAGGCGCGACCACCAGCACGCCCCGGGTCAGGGCGGGCACGTTTTCCCATGCTCGTAAGGTGTGGACCACCAGGGGCACGCCGGCCAGCGGTTCGTACTGCTTGGGCTGCACCGTTGCGGCCCGCTGGCCGGAGCCGGCACAGGGCAGCAAGGCAAAGTAGTGGTCAGTGACGGTCATGCAGGGCCTAGAGGGGTTGGAGTGATCACCCGGGGTATTCACCTCATTCTAGAATCAAGGCCTCGCACCCCCGGGGCTGGCCGCCACGGGGGTGCTTCATTGCGTCTCACCCCGCCACATGCAACTCCCCACCCTTTCCGTTGGCAAGCGTTTTGCCTTGCCCCGCCCGCCCGGTTCGGGGGATGCCCTGTGGCTGGCCCGTCTGGCACAGCGCGAGTGCGCGCAGGGCCGGCGCGTGGCCATGATCACCGCCGATGCGCTGGACGCCCAGCGGCTGCTGGATGAAATGCCGTTCTTTGCCCCCGAGTTGCGCTGTGTGCTGTTTCCCGACTGGGAAACCCTGCCCTACGACAGCTTCTCCCCGCACCAGGACCTCATCAGCGAACGGCTGGCCACACTGTGGCGCATCTCCCGTGGAGAGGCTGACGTGGTGCTCATCCCGGCCACGACGGCGCTCTACCGACTCGCCCCCCCCTCCTTCCTGGCCGGCTACACCTTCGAGTTCAAGGTGGGACAACGGCTGGACGAAGCGCAACTCAAGTCGCAACTCACCCTGGCCGGCTATCAGCATGTGACGCAGGTGGTGAGTCCCGGTGAATATGCGGTGCGCGGTGGACTGATCGATCTGTTCCCGATGGGCTCGCCCATCCCGCTGCGGGTGGATTTGTTCGATGACGAGATCGACTCCATTCGCACCTTCGACCCGGACTCGCAACGCAGCCTGTACCCGGTGCCTGAGGTGCGCTTGCTGCCCGGACGTGAATTCCCGATGGACGAAACCGCGAGAGCGCGCTTTCGGCAGCGCTGGCGTGAATTGCTCGAGGGTGACCCCACCCGCAGCCGCCTTTACAAGGACATGGGCCTGGGCGTGGCCACGGCAGGCATCGAGTACTACCTGCCCCTGTTTTTCGACGACACGGCCACCGTTTTTGACTACCTGGGTGCGTCAGCCACCGTGGTCCTGCATGGTGACGTGGAGCAAGCCTTTCAACACTTTTGGGGCGACACGCAAGACCGCTACCGCCTGGTGCAAGGCGACCCCGATCGACCGGCCCTGCCCCCCGCCTTGCTGTTTCTGAATGCCGAACAGTTTTACGGCCTGGCGAACGAGCATGCGCAACTGGCCCTGCGATCCCCGCCCGACACAGCCGCCCACGCCGAGGTGATCGGCCCGCTGCCCGATGTGCGGGTGGAACGTGGCAGCGACGAACCGCTCCAACGCCTGCAACAGCACCTCGCGCAGTCAAAGCGCCGGGTGCTGGTGTTGGCCGAGAGCGATGGGCGACGCGAGAGCCTGCTCGACTTTCTGCGCGCCGGCGGCCTGTGGATGCCGGTGGCGGATTCCCTGCAAGCCTTCCTGGAGGGAGAGGAACCGATCGCGCTGGCCACCTCGTTGCTGTCGCAAGGCTTTGCGTGGACCGAGACGGGTGTTGACCTGGTCACCGAGACCGAGCTCTTTGCCACACCGGCCACCGCACGCCGACGCAAGAAGCAGGAACAGGTCAGCGATGTCGAGGCCCTCATCAAGGATTTGTCCGAACTGCAACTGGGCGACCCGGTGGTGCACACCTCGCATGGCATCGGTCGCTACCGCGGGCTGGTGCACCTGGACATGGGCCAGGTGTCGGACGATGGCACACCTGAAAAACAGGAGTTCCTGCATCTCGAATACGCCGACCAGGCCGTGCTGTACGTCCCCGTCAGCCAGCTGCACCTGATCAGCCGCTACACCGGCGTGAGCGCAGACGAAGCCCCCTTGCACAAGCTGGGCTCAGCCCAGTGGGACAAGGCGCGCCGCAAGGCCGCCGAACAAGTGCGCGATGCCGCCGCCGAGTTGCTCAACATCTACGCCCGACGTGCCGCCCGCGAGGGCCACGCGTTTCGGTTCATGGCGCAGGACTACGAAACCTTTGCGCGCGACTTTGGTTTTGAGGAGACCGCCGACCAGAACGCGGCGATTCACGCCGTCATCCAGGACATGGTCAGCCCGCGTCCCATGGACCGGTTGGTGTGCGGGGACGTGGGCTTTGGCAAGACCGAGGTGGCGCTGCGCGCCGCCTTCGTGGCCGTCACGGCCGGCAAGCAAGTGGCTTTTCTGGCCCCCACCACCTTGCTGGCCGAACAGCACTACCAGACGCTGGTGGACCGCTTCGCCAAGTGGCCGGTGAAGATTGCCGAGATGAGCCGCTTTCGCACCGCCAAGGAAATCCAGGCCGCAGCCGAGGGGCTGGCCAAGGGCCAGGTGGACATCGTGGTGGGCACGCACAAGCTGCTGAGCCCGTCCATCCAGTTCAAGGACCTGGGCCTGCTCATCATCGACGAGGAACACCGCTTTGGTGTCAAGCACAAAGAGGCCATGAAAGCCTTGCGCGCCGAGGTGGATGTGCTGACCCTCACCGCCACCCCCATTCCCCGCACGCTGGGCATGGCGCTGGAAGGGCTGCGGGACCTGAGCGTGATTGCCACCGCGCCCCAGCGACGCCTGGCCATCAAGACCTTCGTGCGCAACGAGGGCAACGGCGTCATCCGGGAAGCGGTGCTGCGCGAACTCAAGCGCGGCGGACAGTGCTACTTCCTGCACAACGAGGTCGACACCATCGAGAACCGCAAGGCCCAGCTCGAAACCTTTTTGCCCGAAGCACGCATTGCCATTGCCCACGGCCAGATGCCCGAGCGCGAACTCGAACGCGTGATGCGCGACTTTGTGGCCCAGCGGTTCAACGTGCTGTTGTGCTCGACCATCATCGAAACCGGCATTGACGTGCCCACGGCCAACACCATCCTGATGAGCCGTGCCGACAAGTTTGGCCTGGCCCAGCTGCACCAACTGCGAGGGCGCGTGGGCCGTAGTCACCACCAGGCCTATGCGTATTTGCTGGTGCCCGAACTGGAGGGCTTGAGCAAGCAGGCTCAACAACGGCTGGACGCCATCCAGCAAATGGAAGAGCTGGGCTCGGGCTTTTACCTGGCCATGCACGACCTGGAGATTCGCGGTGCCGGCGAGGTGCTGGGGGACAACCAGAGCGGCAACATGATGGAGGTGGGCTTTCAGCTGTACAACGAGATGCTGGCCCAAGCCGTCAAGTCGCTCAAAGAAGGCAAGGAGCCTGACCTGCTCAGCCCCTTGTCCATCACCACCGAGATCAACCTGCACCACCCCGCCCTGCTGCCGGACGACTACTGCGGCGACATTCACCTGCGCCTGTCGTTCTACAAGAAGCTGGCGACCGCGCAGAACAACGACCAGATCGATCGGCTGCATGAAGAACTGGTGGACCGCTTTGGCAAGCTGCCGCACCAGGCGCAGTCTCTCATCGATGTGCATCGCCTGCGGGTACTCGCACGACCCTACGGCGTGGCCAAGATCGACGCCGCACCCGGCGTGATCATCATCAGTTTCCGCCCCAACCCCCCCATTGACGCGTCACGCATCCTGGAGATGGTGCAAAAAAATCGCCACATCCGCCTGGCGGGCAATGACAAGCTGCGTATTGAACGCGAATTGCCCGAGGTGGTTGCGCGTGTGCAAATGGTGCGCGACGTGCTGCGCCATCTGGGACAGCCCACGACCGCAGCCGCCGCGTCCTGAATTCTCGCTATCAGTCCACGAGTGAGCTATGAACCCGAACACCCTGCCCGAACAATCTTTCGCCCCCGGACTCAACTACCGCGGTATCGAGGTGCCCCAGCGGTTGTCCGATTTCCGCCTGATCGCGTTTGACATGGACTCGACGCTGATCAACATCGAATGCATCGACGAGGTGGCCGATGCAGCGGGACGCAAGGCCGAGGTGGCCGCCATCACCGAAGCGGCCATGCGGGGCGAAATTGCCGATTACAAGGAGAGCCTGCGCCGGCGCGTGTCATTGCTGGCGGGCGTGCCTGCACAAGCGCTGGAAGAGGTCTACCAGGACCGGTTGCGTCTCAACCCCGGCGCGCAAGAACTGGTCCAAGCCTGCCAGACAGCCGGCTTGCGCACGCTGCTGGTGAGCGGTGGCTTCACCTATTTCACCGACCGCGTGCGTGACACCCTGCGCCTGGACTTCACCCGCAGCAACGTGTTTGAAATCGAGAACGGCCTCCTCACCGGTCGCATGGTCGATCAAGCCTGGGGCGATATTTGCGACGGCCAGGAGAAGCGCCGCATGCTGCAACAGACCTGTGAGCAACTGGGCATCACACCCCGCCAGGCCATTGCCATGGGCGATGGCGCCAACGACCTGCCCATGATGCACCTGTGCGCCGACGCAGGCGGCTTGTCAGTGGCCTACCATGCCAAGCCCGCTGTCAGAGCGCAGGCGCGCATCTCGATCGAGCAGGGTGGGCTGGACCGGTTGCTGGAGTTGGTCACCCCCTGACCGGCGGTGGCCGCACCCACGCCTCACGCAAACGTCAACTGCACCTTCATCGACTGGTGGCGATCCGCGGCGAGTTCAAACGCCTGGGCGAATTCGGTGTACGGCAAGGAGTGGCTGATGAGCGGCTTCACATCCAGGACGCCACGGTTCATCAAGTCCACCGCCCAGCCAAACTCCTCGTGGAAGCGGAAACAACCGCGCAACTCGAACTCCTTGGCCACCAACACATTGAGCGGCAGGCTGATCTCGCCGCCTGTGCCCACCTGCGCGATGATGCCGCGCGGCTTGAGCACTTCAAACGCAGCGCGCAAGGCCTGCGCATTGCCGCTGGCTTCAAACAGCACATCGATAGCACCTTTGTCCGCCTTGTACGCATCCAGCAACTCGGCTTGCGTGGCCATGTTGATGGTCACATCGGCGCCCACTGCACGGGCACGCGCCAGGGTCTGGTCGGTGATATCGGTGACCACAATCTCGCTGGCACCCGCGTGTCGAGCCGCCAGCACGATGAGCGCCCCGATAGGACCACACCCTGTGACCAACACACGCTTGCCCAGCAAGGGGCCGGCGCGACGCACGGCATGCAAGGCGACCGACAGGGGTTCGGCCATCGCCGCCTCGCCGTCGCTGACCGTGTCCGCCACCGGGTGCACCTGCCAGGACTCGACGATCAACTCCTGTCGAAACGCCCCCTGGATGTGGGGCCAGGGCATGGCGCTGCCATAAAAACGCATGTTCAGGCAATGGTTATGCTGGCCTTGCTGGCAGTAGCTGCAGTGGCCACAGGGTCGGCTAGGACTGCTGGAAGCGCGGGTACCGACCTTCAGGTGCTGCACCTCGCTGCCCACTTCCACCACCTGCCCCGACACCTCGTGCCCCAGCACCATCGGCTGCTTGACCCGCACCGTGCCAAAACCGCCGTGCTGGTAGTAGTGCAGGTCTGAACCGCAAATGCCTCCCGCGCGCATGCGGATGCGCACCTGCTGAGGAGCCAAGGGCTCACTCGGGGTCTCCTCGATACGCAAATCGCGGGCGGCGTGAATGACGAGAGCGTGCGGCATGGAAGTCCTTGTCTGGGTGGAAGGCGGGTTGCAGGCCAGGCGTTGCCGGGACACGTGCCCCCGCCTGGATCTGGCTTGGGTATGATTTTAGGGTTCAAACGCCGGTGCACGAGACACCCCCCACTCCCCCTCACGGGGAGAACCCCACACACCTGGAGACATCCGAATGCCCACCTCACCCCCTCTGTACCGGGCCGATGCCCTGGTGACCTTCGCCAGCACCCTGTTGCAACGTGCCGGCATGGGCATGTCACAAGCTGATTGCGTGGCCAATACTCTGGTGCAGGGCGACTTGCTCGGCCACGACACCCATGGCCTTCAGTTGCTGGCCAGTTACCTCAAGGAACTGGAAACCGGCAGCATGCTGGGCCAGGGCGCACCCCTGGTGGTGTCCGACCGACCTGCTGCCCTGCTGTGGGACGGCCAGCGCCTGCCGGGGCCCTGGCTCATGCACCAGGCCCTGGACACGCTCACGCCACGGGCACGCGAACTGGGCACAGCGTCACTGGTCATTCGCCGCAGCCACCACATTGCCTGCCTGGCCGTCTACCTGATGCGCGCGTTGCAGGACAACCTGCTGATGCTGATCGCCTGCTCCGACGCCAACTCGGCCAGTGTGGCGCCCTTCGGTGGCACGCAAGCCGTGTTCACCCCCAACCCGCTCGCCCTGGGGTTTCCGCTCAGTGGTGGATCGGGGGTGATGGTGGACATTTCCGCGTCGATCACCACCAACGGCATGACCAACCGCAAGCACAAGGCGGGCGAGAAATACGAGCACGACGTCTTCATTGACGCCAAGGGTGTGCCCACCAACGATCCCGGGGTGTTGTTCCAGCAACCGCCGGGCACGCTGCTGCCGGTCGGGGGCTTGAGCCATGGTCACAAGGGCTATGGCTTGTCGCTGCTGGTGGAATCCCTGACGGCCGGCATGGCCGGACATGGGCGCGCCGACCCCAAGGAGGGCTGGGGTGCGACTGTCCACATCACGGTGTACGACCTCAACGCCTTCGGCGGCACACAGGATTTTTTGCGCCAGATGGACCATGTGGCTGATCGGTGCCGCCAGAACGTCCCCCTTGACCCCAGCCGTCCGGTACGCATGCCAGGCGAAAAAGGATTGCGTTTGCTGCATGAGCAAGCCGCCCATGGGGTGCGACTGCACGAGAGCATTGCGCCCTCACTGGCCGAACTGGAGCAGAAGTACCAGGTGTGGTTGAAGGACGCCCTGGTCCAGTGACCCCGTGGCTTCTACGCACCGCTAGCGCAGGGCCTGGTAGATGGTCTGCGCCAGCGCCAGTGAGATGCCTTCCACACTGGCCAGGTCCTGCACGCTGGCCTCGGCCACGCCACGTACGCCACCAAATCGCTGCAGCAAGCGCGCCCGCTTGCGCGGCCCCACGCCTTCAATGTCCTCGAGCTTGCTGCCCCCGGTGCGCACGCGGGCGCGTTGCGCACGCATGCCGGTGATGGCGAACCGATGGGCCTCGTCGCGAATCTGTGCCACCAACATGAGGGCAGCGGAATCACGGCCCAGATATACCTTCTCGCGGCCATCGGCAAACACGAGCTCTTCCAGACCCACCTTGCGGCCTTCGCCCTTTTCAACGCCGACGATGCGCGACAGGTCCAGCCCCAGTTGTTCGAACACCTCGCGCGCCATCGCCACCTGTCCTTTGCCACCATCGATCAACACCAGGTCGGGCAATCGCCCTTCGCCCGCCCGCACGCTCTCGGCGAGCTTGCTGTAGCGTCGCGTCAGCACCTGGCGCATGGCGGCGTAGTCGTCGCCTGGCGTGATGTCCTCAATTCGGTAACGACGGTATTCCGAGCCTTGCATCTTGTGGTGGTGAAAAACCACGCAGGACGCTTGCGTGGCCTCCCCCGCCGTGTGCGAAATATCAAAGCATTCCACCCGAAAGGCTTCCAGGTCTTCCGGTGCCAGGTCGAGTGCCTCCACCAGGGCGCGGGTGCGGGCCAGCTGTGAGCCCTCTTCAGCCAGCAAACGGGCGAGCTGCAAGCCCGCGTTTTGCTGCGCCATTTCCAGCCACACGCGGCGCTGCTCACGCGGCTGGTGCACGGCGGTGATCCGCTGACCGCTGGTGGCGCCCAGCAACTTGACCGCCTCGGCGTCCACCTTGTGGCTGGTGATGAGCGCCGCCGGTGCCGGCACCTCGAGGTAGTGTTGTGCCATGAAGGCTTCGAGGATGTCGGCGGGCTCGGCATCCTCCACATGCGCCGGGAAATACGGCCGATCGCCCAGGTGGCGCCCATTGCGCACCATGGCCAGGTTGACACAGGCCTTGCCGCCTTGAATCGCCACTGCCAGGATGTCCACATCCCGGTCGTCCACCGATTCCACCGACTGCTGGTGCAAGACCTTGGACAAGGCACTGATCTGGTTGCGCACATCGGCCGCCTGCTCGAACTCCAGCCGATCGGCGTGGGCCATCATGCGCTGCTCGAGCGACTGCATCACCTGCTGGGTGTCCCCGCGCAGAAAACTGGACGCACTCTCCACATCTCGCGCATAGTCCTCCAGGCTGATCTGTTGCACACAAGGGGCCGAGCAGCGCTTGATCTGGTAGAGCAGGCAAGGCCGTGTGCGGTGGTTGAACACCGTGTCCTCGCAGGTGCGCAGACGAAACACTTTCTGCATCATCCAGATGGCTTCGCGCACCGCCCACACGCTGGGGTACGGACCGAAGTACTGGTGGGTTTTGTCGACAGCTCCCCGGTAGTAAACCACCCGCGGCACTTGTTGCGCCAGTTCATGGCCTGCCCCGGATGTGCTGCTCGTGGGCCGGGTGATCTTCAGGTACGGATAGCTTTTGTCATCCCGAAACAGGATGTTGTACTTGGGCTTGAGCGTCTTGATGAGGTTGTTTTCCAGCAGCAGGGCCTCTGCCTCGGAGCGCACCACGGTGGTCTCCATGCGCGCGATCTTGCCCACCATGTGGCCGATCCGCGTGCCCCCATGGTCGCGGTGGAAATAGGACGACACCCGCTTTTTGAGCTGGTTGGCTTTGCCCACATACAACACCTGGTCGTGCTCATCAAAATAGCGGTACACCCCGGGCAGCGAGGGCAAGGCCGCCACCTCGGCAATCAGTGCGGGGGGAAACCGGTCGGCAGGCTTGACTGGCACAGTCGGCGTGCTGCCCTGGGCATCGCCCGGGTCTGACTGAGGTTCATGGGGCGCGTCAGGACACATGGGCGCTATTGTGCCAACTTGATTGGTGCCACCCACGTCGCCTGACACAGGCGCGTGCGGGTATAACCAGCGCATGCCCCTACCCTCCGCCTCAGCCGTCCCCCCTGTTGCGCCCTCGACAGCGCCGCATTGGCGCTGGGACATCTTCTGCCGGGTGATCGACAACCACGGCGACCTGGGCGTGTGCTGGCGTTTGTCCGTGGACCTGGCCGAGCGTGGCCATCAGGTTCGGCTGTGGGTGGATGACGCAAGTGCACTGGCTTGGATGGCCCCGCTTGGGCATCCTCGCGTCCAGGTCTTGCCATGGTCCGAGACGCCCCTGGACGGCCTGGGAGCGCCCGGGGAGGTGGCGATTGAAGCGTTTGGCTGCGAGTTGCCGTTGAGCTACCAGGCAGCCTTGGCTGCGAAAGAGCAGGCCGCGACCCCAGGCTCGGGTTCCTTGACCCGCGAGCTTGCCCCGCGCTCCACGGTCTGGATCAACCTGGAGTACCTCAGCGCCGAGCCCTACGTCGAGCGCTCGCACGGGCTACCATCCCCGGTCATGTCCGGTCCGGCCCGTGGGCTGACCAAGTGGTTTTTTTACCCAGGCTTCACGGCCCGAACCGGCGGTCTGATCCGGGAGCCGCACCGGGCGCCTGCCTCTGTCAGGTCCCATCAGCTTGGGGGGCCGACCGATACCCCGGCGCCCCAATCAGATCTGAGCCAGACCCCGCAGACCTTAGCAACCGGGCAACATCGCGCCCTGCGCGTCAGCCTCTTTTGTTATGAACCGCCTGGCCTGGAGGGCTGGCTGCAGGGTCTCGGGCAAGGGCCCACCCCCGTCCATCTGTGGGTGGCCGCGGGACGCCCCCAAGCGGCTGTGCGCCGGTGTCTGCCCGTGGGACATCGGCACGGCAGCGGCTTGAATGTGCGCACTCTGCCCTACCTGACTCAGCGGCGCTACGACGACCTCCTGCGCCACTGTGACCTCAATATCGTGCGGGGCGAGGATTCACTGGTGCGCGCCATCTGGGCGGCACGCCCCCTGATCTGGCACCTCTACCCGCAGGCGGATGGTGCCCACCACGACAAGCTGGAAGCCTTTCTGGCCCTGAGCCAGGCACCGGCCACCCTGGTCGACTACCACCACCGATGGAACGCCGACCAGGCTCTCCCCCTCCCCACCCTGACCCGGGATTTGCTGGCCTCCTGGCAGGACTGGGCTGTGGCTTGGCGCGATCGGCTGCTGAGGCAGCCCGACCTGACCACGCAGCTGATCGCCTTTGCGGTGAGCAAACGCTAAAAAGCGTTAAAATCCAAGGCTTTGCGTCAAGCGACGCCCCGCCGCGCCCCGCGGCCTGCCAGGTGGTCTGACCGCCTCCATCCCTGCAAGTCCTATGAAAATCGCTCAAGAAATCCGCGCCGGCAACGTCATCATGCACGGCAAAGACCCGATGGTGGTGCTGCGCACCGAATACGCCCGCGGCGGCCGCAACGCTGCCACGGTGCGCATGAAGCTCAAAAGCCTGCTCAACAACTTCGGCACCGAAGTCGTGTTCAAGGCCGACGACAAGATGGACCAGATCATTCTCGACAAGAAGGAATGCACCTACTCCTACTTTGCCGACCCCATGTATGTGTGCATGGACGCGGAGTACAACCAGTACGAAGTGGAAGCCGAGAACATGGGCGACGCCCTGAACTACCTCGAAGACGGCATGCCGGTGGAAGTGGTGTTCTACGATGGCAAGGCCATCTCGGTGGAACTGCCAACCTCCGTCGAGCGCGAAATCACCTGGACCGAGCCTGCGGTCAAAGGCGACACCTCCGGCAAGGTGCTCAAGCCTGCCAAGATCGCCACCGGCTTCGAAGTGCCAGTGCCCATCTTCGTGGCGCAAGGTGACCGCATCGAAATCGACACCCGCACTGGCGAATACCGCCGCCGCGTCTAAGCTCTCTAGCACGATCCGGCCTGGGGGATCAGGCCGGATTCTCACAACTGACGGTAACATGCCTGCATGGATGGCATGCTTGACCCCGACGATCCCCGACTCCCCCAAGCCTGGGAGATTCTTCGTGCCCAGCACGACCTGATTGAACCCCTCTCGCCGGACTCCAACCGGCTGGCTTTTGCCGACACCGAATTTTTGTTGCGACGGGAGACGCGCGGCATCCGCTTTCAGCTGGAACTGCTCAAGCCCGATCTGGCGCAACAGGAAAAAGGGATTGACCACACCGTGGTGATTTTTGGCAGTGCTCGCTTTCGCAGTGAAGCCGACGCCCTGGAGGAATGGAAGCACGCCCAGGCTCAGACAGACGACAGCGTCAAGCGTCGCGCCCAGGCCCGGCTGCGCAACGCGCGCTACTACGAGCGCGCACGCGAACTCGGCGCGCTCATCACCAACTACAGCATGGGCCTGCCCCCCGAAAAGCGGGTGTATGTCTGCACCGGCGGAGGCGCTGGCAGCATGGAAGCCGCCAACCGAGGAGCCCACGAGGTTGGGGGCATCAGCGTGGGACTGAACATCGCGCTGCCGCACGAACAGGTGCCCAACCCCTACATCACGCCGGGGCTGAGCTTCAAGTTCCACTACTTTGCCCTGCGCAAAATGCACTTTGTGATGCGAGCCAAGGCACTGGTGGCCTTTCCTGGCGGATTTGGCACCTTGGACGAACTGTTTGAAACGCTCACCCTGGTGCAGTGCCGCAAGGCCCGCCCTATTCCCATCGTGCTGTTTGGCAGCGACTACTGGAAGCGCCTGATGAACCTGGACATGCTGGTCGAGGAAGGCGCCATCGAAGCGGCGGATCTCGAGTTGTTTCGTTACGTCGACGAAGTGGACGAGGCTTGGAACATCATCCGTCAGGCTTACGGACTTTGAGTTGCAACGCCAGTCTTGACGCGGACGCCACACTGAGCGACACCAGCCAGAAGACGCCACTCACCCCCACACTGGCGCCCAAGGCGCCAAACATCATCGGCATCACCACGCTGGACGCGTTGATCGTCATGAGGCGCAACCCCAGGGCTTCACCCTGACGTTGCTGCGGGGTGATCTGGTGCATGGTGCTCATCACCATGGGTTGCACGGCGCCCAGAAAAAGCCCTAGGCAGGCGGAGAGCACCCCCATGGTCCAGGCTTGGTCCATGAAGGGGTACAGCCCCAGCAACAGGCCGGTCATCAACATGGCGACACCCAGAATCTTCCACTCCGGCAATCGCGCTGCAATGCTGGGCAAGAGCAAGCGGATCAGCGCGGCCGACAGGGCAAACACACCCAGCACCGCCCCGATGGCCGAGGCACTGATGCCGCGCTCGTGTCCAATCACTGGCACCATGAAAGTGTGGACATCCCAACAGGACGAGAGAAACCAGTTGACGATGAGCAAGCGGCGAAACATCGGGGCACGCAGCAGATCCCACACCCGTTGCTGCTGGGGAACGTCTGCTGCCGGGGGAACCGGGATCTCCTTCACAGATCGGACACAAAACCAGGACAGGAGTGGCAAAGCGGCCAGCAAGGCAAAGGCCGATCGGAACCCGACATGGTCGATCATCAGCCCCGCAGCCAACGGCCCCATGAAGTTGGACACTGCGGGACCAATGGCCAGCCAGCTGAACGCACGCTTGAGTTCGTCGTGGTTGCTGGCCGCCTGCCCCACATGCCGCTGCAAGGCCAGAATGGCCACCCCCGCAGCACCGCCGCAACACAAGGCGCTCAGGCACAGCACAGGGAAGATGGGCCACACCACCGCCACGGCCGTGCCAAGACTGGCCACGACAACGCCAAGCATCATGGGCCGTTTGAAGCCGTGACGGTCTGCAAAGCGACCCGCCGGAATCGACAAAAAGATTTGCGTCAGCGCAAAGCACGACAACAGCAGGCCTACCGCCAACGCCGTCTGCCCATTGCGCAGGGCCAGCAACGGCGCTGCCATGCGAAAACCCGTCATGCAGGCGTGCAGGCAGATCTGGCCCAGTATCAGACGAAGCAGATCACCGAACATGCCGACCCTGAAGAGCCTTCACACGGTCGCGCTCACGCGCGACGCTGTGGGGCCGTGAGCACCTCGGGGTTCACCGGCGTCAGGGCACGGCCGTGCTGGATGTAGCTGATCAGGTTGTCAGCAGCGAGGTTGGCCATGGCCAGCCGCGTCTTGACGGTGGAGCTCGCAATGTGAGGGGTCAGCACCACGTTGGGCACCTTCAGCAGCCCGGGATGCACCACGGGTTCTCCTTCGAACACATCGAGTCCAGCCGCCGCGATGCGTCGCTCCTGGAGCGCTTGCGCCAATGCCGCGTCATCCACAATGCCCCCACGTGCCAGGTTGATGAGGGTGGCCGTGGGCTTCATCAGGGACAGCTCCGCCGCACCAATGGTGTGGTGCGTGGCAGCTGAATACGGCACCACCAGCAACACGTGATCGGCCTCGCGCAACAGCGTTTCCTTGTCGACCCAGCGCGCACC
>JACCDW011272446.1_pt1 | contig 21101 bp, 21 predicted proteins | sample 7449781 | NCBI WGS metagenome assembly JACCDW01 (sample SAMN15323449, study PRJNA562643) | freshwater metagenome | isolation source: river surface water | place: USA:Blue River Watershed | collected 2017-08-18
CATCCCGTCTATACAAACTTTAATGAATCGTTCCATGGCAGTTTCTTTTTTATTCTTCTTTTTTCTTCCTAAAACATAAATTAATCCAATCCTAAATCATCAACTATATGAATATCCCGTATTTGTAGTAATTTAGATAATTTATCGGAAGTAGCCATAAGGCATTCGTGGGCATTAGCCCCATATACCCGACGTTTGCTTTTCACATCATAAAATGATTCCATATCACCCTCAGCCAGTAAATAAGTATAATCAGTGGTTAATTCATCTCCCGTGTATATATCGTTAAGAGCAAAACAAATACCGCAGTGATATAACACATTCGGATCAAACGAATGATTTATATAATTATCATATCTATCCTTATCGGGACCTATATCTGTATATAAAAACGTATTACCGACATATCGAGCACCCGTTACCATCATCTGTTTATCATTCATCTTGAGTCTAGCTATATATTCATGTTCCGGAATAAAATATGCATCTTTGCTCCAAATCATGATAATTTCACCACGTCTAATATCTTCCGCCGCATATAGCCCATACCCATCAATGTCAGATTTTTTAACTATTAGTTTTTTATTGGCCATTTTATGTTTTGGAGATCGTTATAATAATACAAGACTATAATTTTTTATATCATATATCAAATGCCAAACCATTCATCCGATTTATAATTACACACAGTATCACCGATGCGATTCATATCATACCCATAAATAGGAGTTTCTAAACTTGCCCTATCAACATCATTTTCGCGCAATCCTTCATTACCGCGGTCAAAGTGTCTCGCATGTAATCCTACCCGATGAACCGGAACTTGATTATTATTACGGAATTGGCGATTTAATACATTTGTAAATTGTTCACGCCATACATCAAGAGTTCCAAAATCCTCCGGCATAATTTCTGCCGACTTTTTAAGTATTCTGTCATCATTGGGTCCAACCTCAATGTCATCATGATAGGGGTTATACATGTTCCATTTAAAATATGTATATACTAGTTTATGGAAATCGTTATTAATGGCTCTGAGTGCGTCTACATAATTATTAGTTCCGGTCGCCTGCCATTCTGCGGTATGATAATCGCGCGGAGTATTCTCACGTACGAATTTTCGTTGTAATAATCTCACTAGCTTACCAAATTTAGCAAACCCCGCTTTACCGCCGTTTTGTTGATATATGGCATGCAATGATGCATGTAATGACTTAGCATTAGATTCTGATAAGAATAACTCTTCTAAATCTATTCTAAGTTTCGTTGGCTTATTTAAGACTCCCTTTCTAGAACCTAATGGCTGCACATCCTGTGGATGATGCATTAAATCATGTTGTGATAACATTATTTATTTGCGTATATTGTTTTTTAGATTATTTTAATGAGAAACAATTTAATAAGAAACTATTTAATAAGAAACCATTTAATGAGAAACAATTTAATGAGAAACTATTTAATAAGAAACCATTTAAAAAGAAACCATTTAATGAGAAACCATTTAATAAGAAACAATTTAATGAGAAACAATTTAAAAAGAAACAATTTAAAAAGAAACCATTTAATGAGAAACCATTTAAGAGGAAACCATTTAGAGAGAAACCATTTAATAAGAAACCATTTAATAAGAAACAATTTAAAAAGAAATACAAGTCTTATCTATCGGCGAACAGTCATCAATTATCGGTAAACTATATAATACAGGCGTAGTCGTTTCTAAATCACGTCCAGAAATACTTATTAATGCCGATGCGGTAGTATGATCGATTAATTTGCCATCTGTTGCTATCACTGTTTGATCGGCAGTCAGAGGTTTATTATATTTTTTAGATAATCTGTCGGCTATACGTTCAGAGCTATATCTGTAATTCACTCCATATTGATACCATAATATTAACGTAATTACGACTATCCCCACCGCTATCCAAATAGCCAACCATATATTAAATTCTTTTTTTACCACGGGTGCGGTATAATAATTATTAAAACTCATTTTGGCTATATTGATATACATATAAAATGTCGATAGATTATACAAGAACTAAAACAATATACATAGTATCCGGTGTAGTCATTATTTTAATAATCACACTACTCGCACAATCAATCTATAAGTCGCATAAAAAATATAATGACGGTAGATTAATAGCCGTCAGAACATCAAGGGGTTTGATTAAAATGAATGCGACGTCCATTGCCGACGAACTTGCTAAAATACAAGCAGAACTTTCCAGACATGAAGGTCTTGAACGAACTAGCAAATTTGATATTCAGATCACCAATGTGTTAGATCACATAAAGCAATTCATTAAGGACAACCCGCATAATCTAGATGTGTGTAAAGGCGATATTAAAGCTAGTATTTTAAACAACGCTATGAATGATCGCATCACAATACATAATACAGATCAGCATCTGGCACATGCTGCGATCTTATCGCATGATGATTTAGAGTACGGTCCGGATAGTCTTAGATTTGATTATCTACTTAGAAATGTAGATATCCTAGTACATATGCTTAAACGCGACGTATGTGATGGTGGTGTTATCGATATGACGGCGTTGGAAAATCTACTACGAACATTAGATGCAGACTTAACCCAGAATGCCGAGTTTGATCTTTCGACCGGACAATATAGTGAGTCAAGGTTTATGACAGATTATGGTAAAGATTTGGCGACAAGACACGATCCGTATGCCATTCCAAGATTATCCTTATTCGCATCTAATGCCAGCCACATAGAGGGATTTAGTATGGAATCACAGGCACGCGGGTTGCCCGCCCATGACGATAAACATTATTCTCTTGGACCACAAAACGCAAGAAATGCCCAACAACGATCGCAAATGTTTAGAGAAAATCGTCAAAAAATAGGTCTTCATCACTATGTTGATGAAGATTTACTATTTAAGCCAACATATAATTCTATGGCACTATAAGTTTTTTACACAATAAGAGAGATCCACATTTATATTAACAAATCCTCTACATCTGATAATAAAAGGGTTCGTATCAGTGTATTTACCGTAAACATCTACCACATTACCATGATAATCAATAATTTTAAGTTGTTTATGTAGATCATTTAATAATATGGTTAACTCTCTTTTTTGATCTAATGCGTATATTGGTCGCATCCTATTAAATTTAACGTATTCAGATAAGTTAAAACCTTGTAATTTAATTATATTATCCATTGTATCAGGCTCAAACTGTCTATCATAAAAGCTCATAAATTCGGATAAAAGCTCACCACCGATATGTTTTAGATATGCAGGTTCTAATTTTTTATAGGTTATTTCCGCCATCGATAGTTGTTGCACTGCATCCATATACTCTTCATGGAGCATTTCTCTTAATGTTTCATCAGTCACGCATATGAGGCGAACCATTAACTGATTGTGTTTTTCTAAAATCGTTAGATATTTCTCATATTCTGTGGTATATTCCGTCATGGTTTTATTTATATATTATTTTATTTTTATCACATATTAAAAAAGTGAATATTTACCCGCTATGTATCAGATTGTGCATAGATAGAACGATCAAAAATCATGTCTCAACTCAGCTTCGACGAACAGATGTCCATCGCGATGGAGGAATCTCGAGCCGCGGAAGAATCAAAAAAGTTGAAAGCCGTCATCGCCAAGTCGCTCGTTGAATACGAAGAATCAAAAAATCTTGAAATGGCACTCGCCAAGTCACTCTCTGAGTCTGAGGCTACTGCCAAGAAGAGCATTTCCACCCACAACGATCTTTACCGAAAAGTCCTCCCGGTCCACGACATGACTTGGGTGATCGTCGGCGGATATCCGGATGGATCTTATGTGGTCAATGCCACATACGTATGGCCATCCAAGCGCGATGTGGTCGATGACATCAAGAAGGGAAACATTGTCGGAGAGGCGCCATACTGTTTTCTGATCACGCTTTTTCATTTGAACAGGGACTTCTTCGTGCGTCGCAACATCACTTCCCCGTATGCCCTCTTGACCTACCTGATGAAGAACGGCATGCCTCCCCCAAAAAATCAGATGTACGAGGATACAACGATCATCCCAGTCGCCAGGCATTTTCGGGCTACCATTTACATTCACACCGTGGATGTCCCAGATTATTCCCACATCATCAACAATGGGCACAACGAGATCTTGAAAGTCAGTCTCTCCCTCAAGACCCGCCACTATATTAGTGGCACTGAGCCTTGATTTTTTTTTGATTTTAAAATTAAAATTTGAATCTATCTATAGTCTGCATACCAGGTGGCTATTTAAATAAAATGACCACAGTTGCTGATTCTCTACATAATCAAGTTATCCCTTATAATGCTATTAAACTTAGATTGCCTACCAGGCAGGCATTTATAGCGCAGTCAGACGCGGCATTGGTTGATGAACATATCAATAATAAAAAAACATTAATGTTTTTGCCAACTTACCTTATGGAAACACATATGCAAGATGTTAAATATGAGAAGGCTCTGTATAAAATCATTCTTATGGGTATTCTCCGGGATGGTAGACGTATTAATGTTATCCTAGATGATATCAAACCATATTTTGAAGTCCAACTCCCCGATACACGCGAGGAGCAGGAAGAAGCTATCGATAAAATTATTACTCTTCTTGAAGCGGACGATCTAACAACGCCATCGGAAAAATCGATCGTTAATGCAAAGCCTTTTAAATATTATAGAGAGAACAAGACTAAGTTCTTAAGGTTATATTACACCAAGACTAAGAACCGCGTAGCTGCAATTCACCTTGTTAGAAAGAATGGCTATACGACCACCTCAGATGACACTGCAAGTTATTACCGAGTTATATGTCGTGATCATCTAACAACTTTTAGTTCTTGGGCGACGCTCGATGATTATAAGAAAGTAGGATCCTCCGATTTATTAAAAGGCACCACATACAGGGTGAGTATCAAGAATTATAAGGCATTTACTGGAGAACTGACGGGAGATTTACTAAAAGACAAGACGATGTCTGTCTGCTGGGATATTGAGACGTGGTCTAAAGATGGTGATCTGCCAGTTCCCGAAAACAAAGATGATAATATCTTCTGTTTAAGTATGACATTTCAATGGGTAAATGAAAATGAACCATTTTATAAAATCTGTCTCTGTGATTATCCGGCAAATACCAAACCCGGTTATCTAACCATTGTTTGTGGTAATGAGAAGAATATCATCAGGGGCTTCGCTGAAATCTTTGAACTTATGAGACCTGAGTTTATCTTTGGTTTCAACGATTCTGATTACGATTGGAATTGGGTTATTAAGAGGGCGGCTCAATATAAGGGGTTGCTTACATATATTGCCGGCAAGTTTGACAGCACAAAACCTTATCAGCCGTATACCGATGATGGTGTATTTAAATGGAACTTTAAAAAAGAACATGTAAAGGTAGAAGCCGATTCATACATCGATGGTTTCGCACTGATGGTCCCCGGCTATATCCCGATCGATGTACGCACTATCTTTAGGAGGTTGTATCCGACCGCCGAGCAATCGAGCCTCAAATGGTTCTTAGCTAAAAATAAACTGGGTGGTAAGGAAGATATGCCCTATGAAGAAATGTTTAAGATTTATCGCGAGTATCGCGAGTTTATGACAATTCATTCTGATGAAGCCGACGAAGTTATCGCCGGACAAGCAGTTGATTTACCCATAGATAAATGGGGACCGTCGGAGCTGGATATTTATAATAATCTTAAAAAGAAAATGATGGATATTAATTATTACTGCGTCATTGATGCTCAGAGGTGTCATGATCTCGTAAAAATTAGATCCGTTGTTATGGATCATCGAGAAGTATCGAATTTATCATATTGCTCTGTATATGATGCATTCTTCCGCGCCAATGGAATGAAGGTTAGAAATCTAACCATAGCAATTGGGCAGGGTAAACAATTCGGCATGCGATTTAGCAATATTTCAAATGACGGAGCTGAGGAAGGCAAATATCCAGGGGCTTTCGTTCTACCACCCAGAAAGGGTTTAAAGATTACTAAACTTTCTGTCGATGAGCGTATTAAGAAGGCGGAATTAACACAAAATATGCCAGCACCGGCTTGTCAAGAATGGCTTGGAACAACTCAAGATGAAGTTGATAAGTTTCACGCAATTGTTGAGAAACACGGTGCAGTTGGTACACCCGAATCGGTCGCTCTAGTTGAGGCAGAGCTGAATGAAAAACTCCCCAAAAAATTTAAGGATTTTTGGATGGAAACTATCGGACGTCCTATCACCGGTTTAGATTTCTCATCGCTGTATCCTAGTTTAATTCGAGCATATAACTTTTCGCCCGAGTACTGTATCTTGGATAAAAAGCAAGCTCAAGCTATTGCAGAAACTGGACAGAAAATTACGAAGGTAGATTTTGACTTTCATGGTAAACGCAAAGTGGCGTATTTCGTATGGCATAATAACAAATATAATCCTGAAGAACCAGGGTTTCAATTTGGCGTATACCCATATATTTTAGATGATCTATTTAAAAAGCGAGCTATTCTAAAGAAGGCTATGAAGAAATATGTTCATCGTAAAGAAGAAATTGAGGCAATGTCCCCAGAAGAGCAATTGACCGTTGCTGCCGAATATGATGATGTCGTATTCAATAACAATTATCTCAATTCGAAGCAAAACGCACTTAAAGTATTTATGAATACGTTCTATGGTGAAGCTGGCAATCGTCGTTCGCCATTTTTCGTGATGGAGGTTGCTGGCGGCATTACTTCATATGGACAGAAGAACATTAAATTTGCATATGCTTTCGTGCGCGAGAAAGAATGTGGCGTTTATTATGGAGATTCCGTAACCGCCGATACACCTATTCCAATCAGACAAGGTGAAAATACCTACTATACAGAAATTCAAAACCTCGCATCTAACAATACCTATGAACAGTACAATAATGGTAAAGAGATTGCATTCCCTATCGATTTGGAGGTATGGTCCGACAAGGGCTGGACTAAGATCAAACATATTATCCGGCATAAGACAGATAAACAGATCTATTGTATTAATACAAAAGTTGGATACGTCTGCGTAACGAAAGACCATTCTTTACTAGATATCAATGGATCACCGATTAAGCCATGTGATTCTGCGGGTGTCCGCTTATTAACAAGCCGCGTTCCGAGTATGAACAGCATGCCGATCAATAGTTCCAGCGATTCTATTTATCAGGCTGTAACATATAAGACAGATTCGACAGATTCGACCGTTTTATCTATCACGCCAATTGAGTATTCGGGATATGTTTATGACATTGAGACTGAAAATCATCATTTTGCCGCCGGAGTGGGTGATTTGATCGTACATAATACGGATAGTTTATATCTATCCACTCCCGAAAAATTCTTTGATCAAGCCGATCGAGAATTTTACTCGGGTCGTAGTGAAAAGCTAGATTATTGGACAAAACTGGTTGAAATTACATTTAGGGAAATCAACCCCATCCGCGACGGAGTGAATAAGGCATTTATCGAAGATAATGGAACGCAATTCTTATCAATGGCATATGAAGAAGTATTAGCACCTGTCGCTTTCACAGCAAAGAAGAAATATTTCGGAATTGCCCATGATAGTATTCCTAATTTTAAACCAAAGGAGTTGTTTATTCGTGGTCTAGAAGTTAAGAAACGCGGTGTGTCTGCGCTATTAAGAAAGATTTTTATGGAGATTATGTGGACAGCGTGTAGCCCAGATAATGTTTATGATCTGGTGGAATTAGTTTTGATTAAAATTGATGAGATTTATTCACGAAAATGGACATCGCATGATTTTATTCAGACGGGAGTTTACAGACCCGGTAAAAAGAATGTTAAGATCAAAACATTAGTCGAACGCATGAAAGAGCGTAATATTGAGGTAAAGCCGAATGAACGGTTTAACTACGTTATAGTGAAAAAATATCCATACTATTATGATTTACGCGGACGTAAGGTAGAGCTATCAGTCGGCGATAAATTAGAACTTGCCGATGAGTTTGAAAAGCAGAAGGATATGGAAATCGATCTAGATTACTATATGCAAGGTAGTATTAATGGTCAACTAGCTAGACTGATTACTTATCATGATATGTTTAAAGTCGATCCGGTTGATAATACAGATGAAGAACTTAAGATCGCTGAAGATCGCAGCTATAAAAACGCATGTAAATTCATCGAATCTTATTGTTCCAAATATTATGCGAACTATAATACATTCGGTAAGACACATCAAAAGATTTTCAAAACCGCCAGTAAATCATTAACGACAATTATTAAAGAACATGATGGGCTTATAGGTGACCTTCTAGGTGCTAATGTTAACTTTGATGACTTTGAGGCATGGTTTATAGAGTATACAGAAAAGAAGGCTGATAAGAACGTTGATGGATATGGTAAAGACTTCGTCATGCAAGAACTAGATCGGATTAACGTATTGGTCAATGATAAATACAGTTCATGTGAAGATGATCTAGAACGCCCATCTGATGTAGATATCAATAAAGAAATCAAATCAAGACGCGCAGAAAAACTAGAATTATTACAGAAGAATTATTATGGTAGTCGTAATTCCATTTTAGACCGCCGAGAATTAGCATATCGTAATACTATGTCGATTCTTCGTAAAAAGCTGCGAGAAAACCATCAACGCTTTATGAAGGCATATGGTAAATATAATCATACTATTGATGAAATTAAAGGAATGATGTGTGATAAAATTGGAGGATTCGATGAATTACTGAAGCCTACAAAGACAGCACGTGATTTTACCTTGGATGATTTTGAAATTGATGAAGCTGAAATATTTAATGATGAAATTGATGAGTATGCGAATACTAAAGCCAACGAATTATTAGATGATCCCCAATTTTTGACTATCATCAATGATTTAAAAATTCTACATAATAACATACTATCCGCTCATCTACTAATTAAACGCACGAGAGATATTGTATCATATCTAAAATTAAGACGTGATAATGGATTACGAATGGTCGTACGACCGGATGAAATGGTAATTCAACAAATGTTAAAAGAATCGGATGATACCCTTAGAGAAGACATACAGTCGTTAGATTTATAGATTTATAGATTTATAGATTTATAGATTTACATTGACAAAAAAATGAATTTTTTTGTTCTATCAAACTTTCTTACCATAAAGATGGATCTCGACATCGATACGACCATCCTCAATCCTCTTCTGGAGGGAATAAAAAATTCCGAGTGCAAGACCATTGATGAAGCGCTTGAAATCGCATACGTGCATTTTCAACGCCGATCTTTCTATGATCTCATAGGATACGTCGATTTTGGCGAAATACTAGGCGATGGATGGGACTTACTAGCAGCGCATCTGTTAAAGCGTACTTCAAAACAAGTGAATAGTGCTTCAGTGTTGGATGCTCGCATGGGCAAGTGGAAGAATTGTAGCATTTATGACCTTACCAACATGGTGAATACGGATGCGCGAGATGGGCTCTCAGCTCATGATATTTTGGCAAAAGAGGCAGCGCGTCTGTTCCTCATTTATTGCAAAGATCCCTATGTGACGTGTCTGTTCGAGTCGTCGTCGACTGGGGAAACGAAGGCTAGTCGTCGTATTGAGATGCGATTCGACGCCAACCTAAACGCCCGCTTGACAAATGCTTTCCGAACCAACGACGATTCTGTTCAGCATCCTTGAGTACCATTATTTTTTATAAAAAAAATGAATATTTTGGTTCTATTAACTAATTGAGGACAGAACTGTTGCTGAAACACTCCAAAAAAGTCATGTCTGTCGTTTCGGAGAGCACCCCCGTCGAGATCATCATGAACCTCATCAGGATGGACGAGTGCAAGACCAGGACGGATGCGCACAAAGTGGTGCTCAACCATTACCTGGGGAAGACTTTCAAGGAGGTCGCCAAGGAGATCGAGAGTTGCAATCCAGGCGCGAGGAACGCAGTGGAGAGGGTGTTGTACTTTCATTCACTGAAGAAGAGGCATGCCATCGTCACATCTGAGATGGTGGATCGCGCGATCGCAGATGCATCGAGCCCGCAACTTGGAGATAACCTCCGATGCGCATTTCTCGTTCACGAGATTGATGCTGAGGAAGAGAAGTTCCAAACTGGAATGACCTCTCATCGCATTTTGGCAACACATCTCGCCTCGACATTCATGCGTCTCTGCCGCCACCCCGTCGTGACGTCGCTGTCCACGCTTGAGCATCAGGTGTAGTTGGCTTTGCTTTTCTTTTGTTTTTTCTCTGTATAAAAAATTGAATTTTCGGCTGCTATTTAACCTAGCTCTAGATCACGCAACAACCTTCTCAAAAAAATGTCGAACACTCCCCGTTTTACCAACGCCTACGTGAACTTCAACACTGCCTCCCTTGGCAATGTCCAGCAGTCCGGATGCAAGACTACGCAGGATGCCAGCTTGGTGATCTACCAATACTGTCTCTGCATGGATCTGCATGAACTGGTCGATGTTGCTGTCGCCAACGGCTATGGACCAATCCTTCGTAGCAACATCGCCGCAGCTCTCAGCGCGAACCTCATTCAAGTGAGCAATGCCGAAGAGATCACCAGCCTTAAGAAGGATGGAGTGTACAACTTCGTCGATTGCAATGATGCAGCCCCTGAGGAGGATTCCCCTGCAATGAATGGATCCGCCGATGTAGATGTCGAGCAGCGCACCGCCGATGGTATGTTCTCACCCCGCCCCAGCATTCCGAAAGAGCAGAAAGCACCCGACGCTCCCAAGAAGGAGAACAAGGGCGCCAAGTCTGCCGCTGTTTCGGATGATTCCCAGAATCTGAAGCCGAAGAAGCTGGATTGGAATGCCCTCATGGATGAGGAGGAGCGGATCGAGAAGGCGATCGCCAAGGCTGCCGCCGAGAAGGCTGCTGCTGAAAAGGAGATCACCAAGACTGCAGCCGAGAAGCGCGCAAAGCTAACCTGGTCCGATCGCATTCAGTTTGCCCATGTGCCTGACTCTCAACTCGATGATGCCATCAACGCTGAGAAGAAGAGGGTTCAAGATGCTGAGAAGGCTGAGGCTGAGAAGGCTGCTGCTGAGAAGGCTGCTGCTGAGAAGGCTGCTGCTGGGAAGGCTGCTGCTGAGAAGGCTGAGGCTGAGAAGGCTGCCATCCACTTCAAGAACTACCATTCGATTCCCCCGGAGAAGCCTAAGGTTTCATTCACGAACAAGGATGTTCTGGAAATGCTTGCTGATGAGGCTGCCGGCTTCATCAAGGTCGGCGACAAGAACCGCAAGACTGTCCCGAAGTTCGTGTCTGCCAATCTTCATCCCGAGAAGCAGTGCACCGTGACCTCTGCCAAGTGGTTCTTTGGCGGACAGAATCCCATCATGCCTCAGAAGGATGATTGGCATCTCTGGGATTACGAGGTTGACGATCAGCAACGCATTACCCCCATTGGTTGGATCCGTCTGAAGGAGAACCAATTCAAGATCAATCGCAGCTCTCAATTCGTCCATATCAGGCACGAAGATGGTAGTTGGACTCACGAAGAGGAGATCATGGATGAGAAGAAGCATCTTTCGCGCATCCCTGTGAGCGTCGATTACCTGAGGTGGATCCTGACTCCCCATCGCATGCGTCGCGGCGACTGCCCTGCGATGTGATTTTTGCCTGATTTTGCTTTTCTTTTTTGCCCGATTTTGCTTTTCTTTTTTGCCCGATTTCACCTTAAAAAAATGAATATTTATAAGTTATAAACGTATCACAAACCTAAATCTTAATCCCTTAAAAACAAAAAAGAATGTCTGTTATCGATGCCAGGATTGCTTTCATCGAAGCCAAGCGCGATTATGACGAAGCTCAAGCTGCTGTTGCTGGAAACAGCAATCCTTACGATCCAGATGGGATCCAAGAAGTTCTGTCCAAGCTTAAGTCCACTCTAGCGCATGCGACGGCTAGGTATGCAGAGGCTAAGTACACACTAGCTAGTACACATTACAAGACAGCTCAGGAGGGTTACAAGATCGCACTTGCTCATTTTACAGCTGTTCGAGAGGCTTACCCTGCAGCTCGGGGTGACATGCATCGCGTGATAATTAACCCATTGAAAGAAGACTATGAGTTCAAGATACTTGAGGCTAGTTATGCTGATCACAAGGCAGCCACGGATGAATACAAGGCAGCCACGGATGCATTTAACACTGCATACGCCGAGTATCAGCAAGCGATCGCGGCAATTGACGTATGAGGTTCTACTATGTAGTTTTCTTTTTTGTTTAAAAAACCCTGGTAAATTTTAATAAAAAGAACTTAAATTAAAGAATATAGCCAATTAAAAAAATAAATGAGTAAAAGGGAAAAGTTTGATTTACCATATTTTAATTCGACCAATTTCCCGCTTGCCGTTAAAAGTCAGTTGATAGCCAATGGATTTACGGATGATGATGCTATGAAACTTAAGTATCATCAATTTGTGGTAAAAGAATACTTTACAAAATCTAACGCCCGAGGTTTACTTGTCTGTCATGGTATGGGTCAAGGCAAAACAAGATTGGCAGTCGCAATAGCTGATCATGTTCGCACCTTTGACCGTGCTCGTCGCGTAATTGTGCTGTCTGCAAAATCACTAGAAGCAAATTTTAGAAAAGAATTACATGCGTTTACAGGGCAGCGCGATGAACAAATTGATAGAAATTATAAATTTATCAGTTTAAATTCTAGCAATATGTTTCGTAAGATTAGTAATGTAGATAAATCGGATGATCAAAATGAACTTGAGAAAAGACTGGGCGATTTTATGTCGGATGTTGTGCGCGATTCTGCATTAGAAAATGCGATGCTTATAGTTGACGAGGCGCACAATTTATTTAATGCAATCACTAACGGCGCGAAGAATGCTCTGGCTCTATATGATTTAATTATGGAAACTAGAAATATTAAGCTAATCTTTATGTCCGGGACGCCGATTGTTAATGATCCATTTGAATTGGTGCCTTGTTTTAATATGATACGCGGACCGATGGAATATACGGGTGGCGAACTTGAGCCTGAATCTGAGCCTGAATCTGAGCCTGAATCTGAGCCCGAGCCTGAATCTGAGCCCGAGCCTGAATCTGAACTTGAATCAAAAAATAACGAGAGGCGTTTCCGGCAAGCATATAAATCTAAAAAATCAGATGAATCTAAAAAATCAGATGAATCTAAAAAATCAGATAAATCTAAATTTAAAAACAGTAAAGAAAAGAAAACCACATTATTTACCGAAGATATAAGTGAATTTGATGAATTCTTTGTAGATAGGGGGAATAAGACCATAAAAAATAAGAATAAATTTACGAATAGAATATTTGGACTTGCCAGTTATTATGGTGATTTATATTTCCCACAAGAAACGGGCAAGCCGGGCTTCCCAAAAGAATTAGATACAATTATTGAAAAAATTCCTATGAGTCAAACACAATTTGCTCGCTATATATCTGCCAGAATTTTAGAACAAGATGAAACTAAAAAAGGTTATCGATCTAAAGATTCACGCTTTTCGGCTGCGTCGGGCGGCAGTTCAACATACCGTGTCAAGTCAAGACAAATAAGTAATTATTGTATTCCAGAATATGCGTTAGGACCAGCCCGAGGGGCTAAGTCGAGGGAAAAATTTATTCACAAAATAACTATAGACGATCTCCAAAATATAGATGAATTCTCTCCTAAAATGGCAAAGATATTGACCAATATTGATAAACATACAGAATCGCCAGGAATAGTATATAGTCAATTCGTATCGGGAGAAGGTATTGGAATATTCGCATTAGTCCTTAAAGCTCTGGGGTGGAAACAGATCGGAGATAGAACGCAGACATCTAATATGAGTGATTATGGATTATCACAGAATACGGATAAATCTAAGACGTTTGGTATATTATCCGGAGATATAGACCCGGAAGAACGCGCAAAACTCATCCAGGATTTTAATAGACAAGGTTCGCCGATCCAATTATTGCTACTCAGTGGTGCGGTCGCCGAGGGTATAGATCTAAAACGCGTACGACACGTACATGTTATGGAGCCATTCTGGAATTATGCGAGGATAAATCAGGTTAAAACACGTGCTATCAGATATATGTCGCATGAAGATTTACCAGTCGAACAACGCAATGTTCAAGTTTATATTTATTTGAGCGACTATCCAACGGGTTATCCAAAAAGTAAGATTAAAGAGCCTACCACCGACATTGACCTATATAGTAAATCAATAGAAAATATGCAGATCATTGATACATTTATGTTGGCGATTGCCGAAGCTTCGATCGATTGTTCTGTCCATTATTCTAAATTAGATTCTTCCATTCAATCAAAAATATCATGTAAATTGTGTTCTCCGGACAATCAGCCTTTATATCACCCATTATTACGTAGAGATATGGAACTTCCGAATACATGTCTGCCGCTGGCTGAGAAGAAAGTTTCTGTGCAGGAAATAATCATTCCTAATGTTTCGGAAAAATTTTACTATTCAATAGATGCAAATAAAAATATCAATTTATATCATTTCAATAAAAAAATAAATGGATACGCACCACTTTTACGCACACACCCGATGTATGCTGATATAATGGAAGCCGTCGTATTATTGTGAGTGTATTTCATATAGAAATCCATATGGTTTAATAACATCGGCGGCAAATGTAAATTGAGTCATGGCTATTAATTTATAATCATGCGCTTTTGCGTGGTCAATCATATGTTGTTTGCTATAACTATTCACTTTAGAATGTCCAAAATATAAATATTTTATACTCGCAGCAATATTAGCCTGCTCCTCGTTCTGTACATCGAAATCTATGAGTAAAATACTTTTTTTCTTTTCCATAAATACTTCCTCCATATCATGAGGAAATACCGATGTATGATCTATCGGAACATCCAGATGCGCGCTCGCTATTAGATTGCAACTATTTATGAGTGCATTAGAAATACTCAACAGTGGGTTATTTTGGCTTAGATTTTTAGTTAGTAATATATTACGTAAAACAACACCGATTAACCTTTGTGATTGGAGGGAAGATTCAGCAAATTTAAAGATATTACGGAATAGTTCTTTTGAATATGTTAATTTATCTAATACAGTCGTATATTTTTTAGTGTGATTCTGATCGATCGACGAAGCCCCCGTTATAGATTTATCAGTTTGCGAATCCGCCGGTTTAAACTCAACCGTTAGTAAGAAAATAGGGTCATTATACAACGCCTTACGTTGTATGGAATTTATAAATTCACTTTGATATTGATTCTTCTTATGATAACTCATTTTATCCACTATATTTAGATTCACATTTTATAGTTCAACCCGTTAAAAAGTGAATCTATCTTTTCCTAAATATCATACTTTTAATGATGGACGATTCGGCTAGCCTCTGCTGGCAAATCGACATTAAAAAAGTTATTCTATTTATATCAAGCTACATTCTATTATGCTGGGTGTATGAAAAAAATAATAAGCATCAAGTGCTGGTCTCCAATATAATTTCGTGTATAGCATGCTGGAGATGTTTACTTTATCATGATCTATCGGAACTCATTAGCTATTACTGGTATGATTTAATGTTGATGACAATTAAGAAAGATTGGCTAATGATATTACACCATGTATTTACTATTTATGGAATCTCACATTGTCCCAATTATGAAGATTATGATAAGATTATGTCTATCTTATGGGCTTGTAAACTGAGTGATGTTGTTGTCCATCAATATCATATCGCACAGGCATCAAATCTAATCGAGCATTATCCGATTGCCATTAAAATTTATCAAATAGTAACTATCATATATACATGTGTAGCATGGTTTATGCTAAGAATCGTGTTTATCATGTCTCTATTTCCATTTTATTCGGCTAAGGCAAATATTCTAATTCCGATTTTCGTTTCGGTAAATCTTTATTGGATTATCAAACGTATGAAGCTCGCCATGAAAATTGCATCTGCTATAAAAAATGATATTATGGAAAATTGACACTTTTAGCCAACGCAATAGAACGATGCGCCGCGCATCTGGTCCGGAATATCCGAATGTTCCTGGCGGGCTCCGGGTGCGGAATATGCCTCGTGGTATTTAGGCTTACGAAGACCAACCCAAGGAACGCAATCATTAGGATCATCACGGACGGGGAGCATTGATGCTCCGGAAGTGGACCGCCCCATATCATCGCTGTATCTGGCGTGTGATTCATATACTTCCGGTTCGATAGACATATATTGACTCACTGCATTATAATCATCATATCCAACTAAATCGGTCAGATCTTGGTACCTATTACGGAATTTGTTATTTTCTACACCAGTTCCCCAATCACTACGTTCAGGACCGGGGCTTGGCGCCGGTGGGCGATATTTAGGGGGGTTAGGACTGCTAGTATTCTGCTTTGGTTTAGATTTCTTATCGTCCCAGCAACTTAATAGAAGTACGAGAACTATTACGACACTAGCCGCTAATGCGAGGGTAACTGTATCAGTCATTAGTTAAACTATATATAATATATAACCGAAATAAAAAATAATGACTAAATTTAAAAAAATATTTAATTCTTCCTAATTTTATGATAAAAGAAAAATGCAACGGCGCTCTTAAATAGTATTATACATCAGGCTTAAAATACATACGTCTTGTATTTTTTACATCATTGGGGTTGATAGATATACCATTCTGATGATAACGTACTTTTGGTAACAGAGTTGTAGGCGTTGATTTATCCGTGAAAATCTCCCATGGTAATTCAGCGTATGATGTTTCATCAATATTATCAATATTCGTCGCAAAATCGCCCATATGTTGATACCAATCTTTACCTGATACTATACGATTAATTAGTTCTTTTGCATCATTTAGGCGATCATCATCCGAGTTCATCAGCAGTTCCAAAAAGTATGTATCCGTCAGTTGCATATATTTTTCTATTTGTTCTTCATTTTCGAGTTTAGCATAATCAGAATAATTCAAAACTCTATTTGCCATGATTAGAGCGTCTGTTAACATACAATTAATAGCATTTACGTCTGGATGTAAATAGTAGTTATTATAGAAGATGAATCGTCTGCATATCAAATCATACACGATACCTTGATCACGGATGTGAAACATCCAGAATACCTTGTTTTCTTTTATATCATGTACTAATTGGCTTCGTTTAAGTAGTCCGCGAATATCCGGCTTATTACCCAATGTGAGATTAAACCGTAATGCCTGTGCATCGCGTAAAAGATAGTCCATCTTATCAACATCTAGTTTATGTACAGGATTAGATACGATTTGTTCGATACCTAGCGTATATTTAGGAGGGAATGGATCATCTGGATATAAACGCGAATAAGTATCAGTATCTATAAAATATTGGATTAGCTTGATCTCATCATTGGTTATAAATAACTCAGGTAGAGATTCTATAAGATATCGAACCAATGTTTGACTACGGATTTCATGATGTGCAGTGGGTGTATCGAGCTTAAGATCGCGAAGTAAATGATCGAAACTATGTGAATATGGACCGTGCCCCAAATCATGACATAGACCGGCTATTTCTAAACATAGAATTTCCCTATCAGAGATGCTTCCATGTTTACCACGTAGAACAGATCCAGTCATTCGAGCTAAATGAGCGACGCCAATACTATGATGATATCTGGAATGATCTGCATGCGGAAATTTAAAATGTAGTGGTCCAAGTTGTTTGATGTCTTTGAGACGTTGAAACCATCTATGATCTGTAATCATTTTTGCGTAATTACTAATTATAACTTCTCCATATATATTGTCGTATTGTCTATACATCTGTAATTTTATATGTTTTTTTTGTTGAGTTTGTTGTTCTTGGGTTAGTTTTTGTTGGATTAATACTCCGTTTATGCCAGGATGGCATTGGGATTCATCATTATCGTCCATTACTTTAAAATAATATATATCATGATATAAAAAATCACATTTAGCGATCCGTACGGCGAATGGGCGAATCAAAGTATGCTAAGTCTCTATCTAGTACGCTGAAGAATTCACCCGTTGTAGTTATAAACTGGTGGCATTGTATATGTCTATTTAATCTACGACTCCAAACATCTATGGTTCGTTGTCCATCAGCGAGGACTAATTGATAAATAATACCACGTATACGAATCATAGAATTTACGGGATCTAATTCAATAAAAGATCTCCGTATGATACTATTTGGATCATGACATCCGTCGCGCGGACCTAGTGGTACATTCCATTCATAATTAGAGCCCATTTATCTTTTGTTTATTTGTATATTATAAAATTGAAATCATTTTTCGTGTTAATCCAACTTAAGAATATGTTGATCTTTTACTTCTCCATCGCGTTGTATATCCAGAGATGGCTCCAATAGCATCCATCCTGTTACACTAAAAGATCACTTTCCTAATCTGTCTAGACAGAATATTCAGTCTAATACATTTTTTAGACAGATGCTTGAAGCGCATCAACATCATTTGGATACTACAGCTGATAATCAAGTTGCTGATACTTTCCTTAAAAACGCAGAGAAAACGCATAATAATCGTCTTGCGGAGCTTAAAAAAAATATGGCAAGTGTTCAACAGGGGCAATTATAGGCTTCGTGGCTGCTGCCCTAAGTAAGATTCGTAATAAGTAGTTTATTTATTTTTTGAGGAACTTATCTAGTTCTTTATCAGCATTCCCGTGACCAGCATCACATGAACCGGTCTTCCAATCAAATTTAGAACACGAATCTTTGTCGTGATGCCAGCACGTTCTTAATTCATTAATACAACGTTTATTACGGGCAATTCCGTCAAAAATTGCATCCGATGACACCCCTATATTTTCCGCGGTTTCCGTGAACAGATAAAGCGCAGATCTATACTCATCGTCGTCATCGTCGTCTGTATCATCATCGTCGGCATCCATTAATACATCGATAATTTTCTTAACATAGTAGTATAGCGCCTCATTCCCTGGAACTAAGCTATATTTTTTAACGAATGCGACGATGGCGGGAGCAACATCGTTAAGTTGTTCATCTTTGCAAACGAGTAGGGTCATTTATGTCGATGTGTTTTATATTCAGTTATAAAAAATCAAATTTCATTATTTTATATTTGGTAAGATATATCTTAAAAATAATGGATTGCTATTCAGGTTTTACGATTTTCTTGTTTTTAATATTGCTATCAGCAACCAACAATTTAACATTTAGGAATCCTATATTCGAAGTCTTTCTATTGATAGGAGCTATTTTATTCTATATAAACCAGAAATCATGGACTGGATGTAGATACCCGGATTATAATGCATAAAAAGGGGAATCCGTTTGAACTTATTTTTCTAAGTATCCCCATATAACATTATTTATCTTCCAGAATGATTAATGAAGAAACTATAAAATAAATTATATTTTTTTACGTAGGTTAGTTTGTATTATATCATCGCAAATAAACCTCCTGGGTTATCAACGACAATTCTTTTTTAAACTTAAAATATGAAAATATATAACGTTTGATATATATTTGGTCAGTCATGAATGATAAAAACGCACCCCGCGGACCGACCTACTATTCCAAAGTTTGTGATCTAGCATTTTATGTCCGTTCTAGTGATGAAATTTTAATAGATAGTAATGTTAATATCACTAATAAGGAAATTATGAAGTCGGACATGCCGGCACAAGATGGATTGTATGATCCGCGTATGGGTACTACAGACTTCTCATGGGAATGCCATACCTGTTCTAACAGAAAAACCATCTGTCCGGGGCATTTCGGATCTGTAGATCTTCGCTATCCTGTGAAGTCTCCAATGTTCCGCGACGAACTGTTGAAGTGGCTAAAGGTCATCTGTCATTCATGCGGCGAACCGGTAGTTGAGCTTAAAAAGAACTTCCCGCCTGGTAAGCGACTCGGCGAATTAAGCAAGATGTCTAAAGCAGCCACGAAATGCCCTTATTGTGATGCACCACATCCGCACGTAGTCAAGGATAAAAAGCGTCCATTCATCTTTATGAAAGAACAGACCGATGGAGATGCTGTTCATTCGACGGAACTATACAATCATCATATTAAAAAGATTCTAGAAAAGATTCGACCGGACACTGTGATCCGTCTAGGTAAACCTCTTAGAAGTCATCCGCGAAACTTTATTATGACAACTATAGCAGCTCCTCCCAATACGATTCGCCCTGATATTAAACGTATCGGCGGCACTAGATCATCCAACTCGGATACTACTTCATTACTAAAGACGATCGTTGAAATTAATGAGAATCTACCCGATGTAGTACCGTCGGACGATCAGATTACGCCGGCACTCAAAGATGCGTATTCAAATTTAGACATGGCTTATTATTCCATGGTTCGGGGTGGTGGCGGTGGAGATATTAAACTTATTACCAACACACATAAACCTCCTGTTGCCCTGGCAGAACGTCTCCCTAAGAAAGCCGGACGTTTTCGTAAGAATCTCATGGGTAAACGTGTTGAATATATGATTAGGTCGGTCATTACGGGAGACTCACGTCTTCGTATTAATGAAGTTGGTGTTCCGATGATCCATGCGAGGAATCTGGAGGTTCCAGAGGTTGTTACTGAAGGCAATCGCGCCAGACTTACCCAGTATTTCTTAAACGGCGATCAAAATTATCCTGGCTGCAAGCATATCATTAAAGCTAGTGATGGAGGAACTTATCGAATTGATATTATCGGAAAAGACTATCAGTTATCGCTCGGTGACACAGTTATGCGTGATATGATTACGGGTGACCACTTATGCTTTAATAGGCAGCCCAGTCTACTATTTAGCAACATCGCAGGAATGCGTGTTGTTGTTATGGAAGTCGGTGAGACTTTGCGCATTAACCCGGCGGTGTGCGCATTTTTCAATGCAGATAAAATTACGTCATTGTCTGCAAAAGCAGCGGTTTTTAAAGCCTGTTCCTGCTAGTTTAAAATTATGTTTAAGAAATCTTAATTTTAAGCGAGACCCACTATTGCGGGAAGTCCCTTAGAGCCTTAACTACTACTTTATGTATAGAAATGTATATAAATACCCGGGGTAATGACCTAGGGCATAGTAAAAACGTTAAGGATTGGGTAATCCGCAGGTACG
>JACCDW010838077.1_pt1 | contig 21088 bp, 12 predicted proteins | sample 7449781 | NCBI WGS metagenome assembly JACCDW01 (sample SAMN15323449, study PRJNA562643) | freshwater metagenome | isolation source: river surface water | place: USA:Blue River Watershed | collected 2017-08-18
CACTCCTGGCCTTGACGCTCTCGATCTCGATCGTGGTCGATGATGCCATCATGCTTTTGGAAAATATCGTTCGGCATTATCGCATGGGCAAGGGCTCTTTCCGGGCCGCTGCCGAAGGCGCCAAGGAGGTTCTGCCGGCTGCTTCGGCCGCAACGCTGGCCATGGTGGCGATTTTCATTCCGGTCGTCTTCATGGAAGGCGTGATCGGAAAATTCTTCTTTCAGTTCGGTGTGACAATTTCTGCGGCTGTTTTGATATCACTCCTGGAAGCGGTCACCATCACACCCATGCGAGCGGCGGCCTTCCTGCGCAATGAACCCAAAGTGGGACGTTTTGAATCCTTCATGGATCGTGTGTTTGAAAAGTTGGGTCACGCCTATCGGGTGGTTTTGCAATTGACTCTGCGCTGGCGTTATCTCGTGATCCTTGTGTCCCTTGTGGGGTTTGTGCTTTCGCTCGGCCTTGTGAAAAAGATTCGTCAGGAATTTATCCCACCTCAGGATCAGGACATCCTGATCATCAACGGCCAGGCGCCCCCAGGATCCTCGCTGGAATTCACGGATCAGTTGGCGAAGAAAATCGAGGCGATACTCGCGAGCGTTCCCGAAATTGAAAGCTTTGCGAGTTCCGTTGGTGCGGGTGGCCCTAGTTCGCAGATCAACCAGGTTTTCTTTCCCGTGCGGCTCGTTCCTAAGGAAAAGCGCAGTAAAACCCATGTGGAGGTGATGGCTGATCTGCGGGCGAAATTCCGCGAGGTCAAGGGGATCAGGATGAGTATGCGCGATATTTCGTCGCGTAACTTGAGTTCGGGACGGCAAAACCCGATCGGTTTGAGCATCCGTGGTCCCGATCTGGCCGTTCTAGGGGCCAAGGCTCAGGAGCTGATTAAAAAACTGGAAGAGGAAAAACTGGGCGTCGATCTTGATACGGATTATCGGACGGGTATTCCTGAACTGCGGATCGAGCCCGATCGTCAGGCGATGGCCGAGCGCGGCGTTTCCGTTGATGCCGTTGGTCAGGTGCTGACGGCGGCCGTGGGCGGTCTTCGCTCGGGTCGGTACACAGCGGAAGGCAAGCGCTATGATGTGCGTTTCAAACTTCCTGATGAGCTGGTGCGGTCCGCCGATGATATCAAGCGCCTTTACGTGCGCAACATTGCTGGTAACCTGATTCCCTTGCGTGAGTTGGTTAAAGTGGAGGAAGGCAAAGCCTCGCAGGCGATCAGTCGCGTCAATCGCATGCGCACGGTATCTGTTTATGGCAACCTCGCGCCGGGGCAATCCCAAGCCACGGTTCTGCAGCGCGCGGAAGAACTCGCGAAGGAAGTTCTGCCACCGGATTACGTGTTCGCCCTGGAAGGTGCCTCAGCAGGCTTTAATGAAGCCTTCGCGAGTCTTTATGCGGCGCTCCTGATCGGGATTCTGGTGGCCTACTTGATATTGGCCGTGCAGTTTGATTCCTTCGTGCATCCGATTTCGATACTCATGGCGCTGCCTTTCAGTGTCACGGGCGCTCTCTTGGCCCTTTGGTTGACGGATCAATCCTTGAACCTCTTTTCGTTCATCGGATTGATCGTTCTGATGGGGATTGCGAAGAAGAACAGTATTCTTTTGGTCGAATTTGCCAACCATGTGCGGCGCGATAAAAACCTGGGTGTGATGGAGGCTTTGCTGGAGGCATCGCCGGTGCGTCTGCGGCCCATTGTGATGACCTCGGTTGCGACCGTTGCGGCAGCTGCACCATTGGTTCTGGGCGGGGGCATGGGGTCGGAAGCTCGTCTCCCGATGGGTCTTGCGATCATCGGTGGGACTATCGTTTCCACTCTACTGACGCTTTTTGTGGTGCCGGCTTTCTATATGCTGCTTTCCAAACTCGAAAGTAAAAAGCGTCACAGTATGGAGACAGTCGCGTCATAAGAATTTAGCCCTTGCTTGCCGCGATTGAGCCCGCTAATCTCTAAGGTCTTAAGTCATTTAAGTGACGAGGTTTTTGGAGGTTCTGATGCGTGTGTGGGCTCGTCTCTGTTTGTTGACAGTTCTGATGATTGACGCTGCTCCGGCCTTGGCTCTCTCGCTTCTCTAGATCTGTAAAAAATTCTACATGATTTTTGTCGTCCTCCCACTGGCTTCAGTTTTGCAAGGCCCGAGGCGGGAGGTTGTCCATGAACGCACTGTGGACGAAGGCCAACTCATTCAGCTGGGCAACAGGACAAAATGCGTGGATCTATTGGGATGCGGCCAATTACTTCAAGGCCTTTGTTCTTGCCTGCTCACAAGCCACACATGAAATCTTCATTACCGGCTGGGATATTCATAGCGAGACCAATCTGGCTCCGGACTGGGAAGGCACCTGGGTTCCGCGGCGCTGGAGTTTAAGTCAATTCCTGCTCGATCTTCTGGAAAGCAAGCCCGACCTGCATATCTATTTGCTCTGCTGGGACTATGCACCCATCTATCTTTTGGAACGCGAGAAGCTACAAGCGATACGCTTCGGTTGGTTCAGCCATCCGCGCATGCACTTTAAAATGGATTCAGCGCATCCTGTCGGCGCCTCGCAACACCAGAAATTTGTGGTTGTCGATCAGAGCGTGGCTTTCCTCGGCGGCCTTGATCTTACTATCAGACGCTGGGATACCTGCGATCACCTGGCGCGTAATCCGCTGCGGGTGGATCCCCAGGGCCTGCCTTATGGACCTTATCATGATATGCAGATCGGCTTTCATGGTTCGTTGGCCGTTCGCATGGCTGATCTTTTTTGCGAGCGCTGGAAACGGGCCACGGGCGAGACTTTGAGATCGAAGTCGATAGCGCGAGTTTTTTTCCCACAGATGATGCACGGGGTTTATGCCTTTGAAAATGTGTCGATGGCGCTGTCGCAAACGCTGCCACCCTTTCGCGATCATGCGCCTCGTTTTGAGATCGCCCAGCTATACAGCGACGGCCTGGAGACAGCCCGCAATCATATCGTTCTGGAAAATCAATATCTGACCTCACGTCATATCGTAGAGATATTATCCCGGGTATTGCGCAAAGAAAGCGGACCCGAGGTCATCATCATCCTTCCCGAACTGGCCGGCGGTTGGCTTGAACAAAAGACCATGGGCCTCATGCAGGCTCAGGCGCTGTATGCCTTGCAAGAGGCAGACGCCCACGCACGGTTGCAGGTTTTTTATCCTGAGCATCGGGACCTTCGGAAATCCAAACGCTACATCACCGTGCATAGCAAGGTCATGGTTGTGGACTCCGAGATCATTTCCATCGGATCGGCGAACCTGAACAATCGTTCCATGGGTTTTGATTCGGAAGTGAACGCCACCATTCACGTGCAAAAACCCTGCTATGGTTTCACGGCCAACCTGCTCTCCCATCATACCGACGCCAAGGCCACCATCATTCAACGACATCTCGAACAGGGCGCATCGGTTCGCGAGGCCATTCGGATTCTCAATGACGCATCCACCCACCGCCATCTGCAGGCCTTCACGATTCAAGCGGCGGGACCCATGCTGCTTGATTCCGAGCTGGTGGATGCGGAAAAACCCAGCGTGTTGGAAGAGGGCATGGATCGCTGGGGACAGCTCATGCAGATCCTGGCACGACGCCTCGGCCTCTCATCCCCGACGGTCATGCTGGTGGTGGGTTTTGCACTGCTCGGAGCCTTCCTGTTCGGTCTTTATTTGATCTCGCGGAAATCACCTTTCGACCTTTACCGTTTGATGGCTTTTTTCCGTGGTACAGGCGATGATTCCCTTCTCAGGCATGCCTTGATTCCAGCCACTTTTGCGATTGGTGGATTGCTCTTTATTCCGATCAATATCATGATCCTGGCCACTGCCGCGTTGCTGCCGATCGGTCAGGCTTTGGCGCATATTTTTTTCGGAATCATCATGAATGTGAGCACATCTTACTTTGTTGGTCAAACGGTGGGTCGCTATTTTTTTCGACGATTTTTGGGGGCCAAGGTCCGCAATATACTGCATCGAGTTGGAAAAGGTCATTTTCTGACTTTGGTGGCTCTGCGTATTGTGCCCTTGGCGCCTAATTCACTGATCAATCTTACGGCCGGAGTGGGCCACGTGCCTTTTCTACGTTTTCTGGGAGCGACGCTGGTCGGCATGGCTCCTGGTCTCCTGCTGCTGGTCGTTTTTCAGAAAAGCCTCTTCAGTGTGCTGGAGAAACCTGAAGTACTTTCGGTCCTCCTGCTGGTGGCCCTGGTGGTCTTTGCCTTGCTGCTCGCACAGTGGTCCTTACGCCGTTTTTCGCATTATGGACGCTCATGAAACGATGGGAGCCGATCAAGATTCTCAGCTATAATCTTCACCTCGGTCGCAGTGCCTTCCGCAAAAAAACGATCGAGGAAGGCCTTGTGCAGACGATACTACGAGAACAATGCGATATCGTGATGCTCCAGGAACTTTGGATTCCAGAGGATGCCGTCGTTCATAACTTCCTGGATCATCTGCGGGAAGAACTCGAACATCGAATCTGTGGACCGACCGTGAAGTTTGCGACAGGCATTCAGGGCAATGGACTGCTCAGCTGTTTTCCCATTCTGCGCTGGCACAATCAAACCCTGCCGGAGTCGACCCGGCAGCAGCCACGGGCTATTCTGCACGCGGATGTTGAGATGGAGGATGGAAGTCCTTTGGCTTTAATCTGCACGCATTTTGGTTTATCGCATCGCGAGCGCCTGGAGCACGCGCAGGAACTTTCTCATTATATACAAGCCCAAGTTCCCAGCGAACGTCCCTTGATCGTCGCGGGGGATTTCAATGATTGGCCGGGAAAACTCAGCCTTTACTTTGAAGATGCACTGGGACTGCAGGAAATCTTTCGAGTGACACACGGTCGTCACCAACGAACATTTCCCGCCATTTTTCCCTTATTCTGCCTGGATCGCATCTATGCGCGTGGTTTCATCATCCAGGACGCACGGGTGGTGCATGAAGCCGGATGGTTTGGGAGTTCGGATCACTTGCCACTGGCCGCCACACTGGTTTTGCAAGAGGATCGCCATAAACTGATTCGCGGATCTGAATCGTTTTCACAGCGCCCTGGTCCATTTCAACGACCTGATCGCAAAGTCCCAGGGTTTCGAGACGATGGGCGATGATGAGCACGGTCCTGTCCCGACATTCTTCGGCAATAGTCTGTTGAATCAGGGCATCGGTGGCCACATCCACACTCGCCGTTGCTTCGTCCATCACAATGATCCTGGTATCCAGGAGCAAAGCCCGAGCCAGGCAAAGAAGCTGCCTTTGTCCCTGGCTGAAGTTGGAACCATTTTCTTTCACCTCGGCCAGTAGCCCACCATCCAGGTTTTCCACCCAGGATCCCAGATGCGCGCGCCGGAGTGCTTGCATGATGCGTTCATCATCATACTGCTGGAAACGGTCGAGATTGCTTCGCAGCGTGCCTTGGAAAAGAATAGGATCCTGCGGAATGATGGCCAATGAGGAACGCAGGCGATCCAAAGGAATCGAACGCGTGTCGATACCATCGATCAGCACCTGACCCTCGGTGATTTCAATGAAGCGGAAGAGTATTTGAAAGAGCGTGCTCTTGCCGGCGCCGGTTCGTCCGATAATCCCCACTTTCTGTCCCGCAGGAATCAGAAGGTTGCAGTTTTGAAGGACGAGCGGCAGACCCGGAGCATAGCGAGCCGAGACATCTCTGAGATGAATTTCTCCCCGCAAGGGCCAGGCCTCTTTTGATTCAAGGGTTGGGCCGAGCGTGACAGGAGCTTCCGCCTCCAGTTGTTGAAAATGCTGCAGACGTTCCACTCCGATCAGATTGGATTCGACCATGGTAAAGGAGCGAATCGCATTATTCAGGTGTTCCCAAAGCCGCAGCGCATAGACCAAGGCCAGACCCGTCACGCCGGGTGAGATCTGACCCGAACGGGCCAGAATCAGGATCATGGTCACAAGACCAAAGGAAATTAAACCACCCAGCAGAGGAATTCTGGTCGAGAACCAGCGATTGAAAAGAATCACTCCATAAAACATCGATTGAAAATGAGTCAGCATTCCGCGATAGCGTTCGGTAAACGAGTCCATCTGCTGATGAGCTCGAATCACAGACGTATTTTGCAATGTTTCCTTGAAGAAGGCAAACCGTGGCGACCGAGCCATCGACATCAGACGATGAGCATCGCGACTTGCATAGCGATACTTGCGCTGAAAGACAAAATAGCCATAAAGCGCGGGACCAATCACGAGGAGGAGCCAGGGAATCGTTGCTGTTAAAAGTAGGAGAGCCGCAAAGGCATGAAAAATAGGCCCCAACGTACGTTCCAGATTGGTAGCCACTTCGCGTTCCACAGAATCCACATCACGGGAAAAACGGTTCAGGATGCGACCAATCGGGGTGCGATCGAAAAATTTCAAAGGAGCCTTGAGCACAGCAGCAAACGCTGCATCGTGCAGCTGCGCTCCAGCCTGCAGTGCACGTCGCAACCAGAGCAGCTGATGAGCCACAGCAGCCAGGACTGCAATCAGACCCAAAGCGCCCCAAAGCAGGACGGCATGATTGGAATCATAAAGCGCATCCGGCCAAAGGCGCCAGAACCAGGATGTTTCCTCGGTCGGCCCATTCTGATGATTGGCCCAGAAAGCGAGCCAACCGTTTTGCAAAAGGGGGAGTCCAACCGTGAGCAGGCTGGCTGCTCCCAATTGCGCGGCCACCAGATAGCGACCTGGACCGCGCGGCCCCAAAAGCGCCCGACCGTAGTCTTTATAGACTTGAAATTGTACAGCTCCTGTAGCTCGATCTTCATCATCGGTGAGTTTGACAAAAGCAGCAGACTCTCCTGCCGCGGCTTTTTTCTCGAAAGGCTTTTTCTGTTCGGCGTGCTGTGCTTCTTCCAAGGATTCGCGATCGACTCGATTATAAAAGCTTTGAAAGGCTTGGCAGCGGGCGAGCAATTCCTGCAAAGGAGCCCCGTCCACGATCACACCATCCTGGACGAAGACCACCTTATCAAATCGATGCAGGTGATGCAGACGATGGGTCACCATCACGCGCGTCGTGTTTTTCCATAGACCAAAAAGGAGGCGTTCGACCAGCTTGTCTTCGGTATCAAAGTCAACGGCCGAGAGCGGATCATCCAGCAGCACCAATCCTGGTTTGAGCAGCGCAGCGCGTGCGAGATTCACCCGCTGCTTCTGACCCCCGGAAAGGTTGATTCCCTGCTCGCCGATTTCCGCCTGAAGGCCTCCAGCAAGGCGCTCCAAATCCACATCCAAACAGCTTGCATGGATGACGTCATGAATCCATTGTGGGGCACCAGCATCGTGGCCCAGCAGAATATTTTCCGCGACGCTGCCATTGACGATGAAAGCCTCCTGCGGGACATAAGCCAGTCGTGGCCGCATCCCATCCGGCAGTGCCGTCCACGTTGTCCTGCCCTTCACGCGAGGAACTTCGCCGAGCAATCCAAGCAGCAAACTGCTTTTTCCTGCCCCGACCGGACCGACCAGGGCCACTGATTCCCCTGGTTTCACATCGAGCTGGAGGTTCTTGAGCACGGGCTCCGTAGCATCTTCGAACTGATAGGACACGTCCTGCCAATGGACTCCCACCGGGCCATCGAACTGCGGCCCCTGTTCCGGTTCGGGCAGAAGGGAAGTGTTTAGCAACGCGACGATTCTATCGCCGCTCACCCGTGCCGCGGCCATGGTGGAAATTAATTCCGTGAGGCTCCCGACCATATTGTCGAGGACACCAAACAGGGTTAAACAAGCGAAAATCGTGGCTGCATTGAGCGTGTGTCCCAGAGCATCGGCCATTAGGAAGGAAACAAGCCCGACCAGCAAACTGCCGGCGAAGTAGACAAAGAGCGAGACAGCAGAATTATGAAACAGCCGACGGCGCGCGTGCAGTTCCTGAGCGCGAATGGCTTTCACTTCCTTCTGCATGGGGACTTCCCAGGCAAAGTATTTTACGATGCGCATGCCGGCCAGCATCTGAGCGACGAGGGAAACGCGACGATCGCGGTGGCTCATCAACTCGTCATCGAGTTTGACAAAGCGCCTGATGACAACGCGTGAGAGGGGAATGATCAGAATCAGGGTCGCAAGCCCCGCGACACCAGCCCAACCCAGGAGTTGAATCAGCATGGCCGCAGCTCCGATCAGGATGATCCCGCGGACCACGAGTTCCACCATTTCGAAAAGAGCGAAACCGATCGTGTCGGAGTCGGTTCCCATCAGGTTGACGATATCACCCGTGGGCCTTGCCTGACGGGAGGATCGACTCATGCGGAGGGCATGCTGATAGATGCGCATGTTGAGTCCGCTGACGACTCTCTGCATCATTTTAAGGCAAATATGGAACGAGTGGTGCTGCAGAATACCTGTGAGCGAGCCGCTGAGACAAAGCAGCAGGCCCGCGATCAATCCCATGCGAAAGGATGCCTGGCCCGAAGCGGCGAGAGTCACATACTGGACGAGTTGATAGACGAGAATCGGTGTCGCCAGGGTACAGATCCCGTAGGCGAGACCGAGACTCATGGATTTCAACATTTCGCGCCGTACGATCCACAGCATGATACGAATCAGATGCCAGCCAGTCCTGGCTTGGAAATTCAGAAATCGTTCGGGAATTTTTCCTGGATCGCTCATCTCAGGAAGCGGAGGCATATCCTCAGCCTCAAGACTTCGCTGGCTCGCCAGTCGTATAATTGGAGTGGCTTGCAAAAAAAGCAGGGCACGCAGCCAGCCGTGAATTTTACTCAGCATAGGATCTTCCATGGTATGAAAAGAAATCGCGCCTCTCGATGCGATAGGGAGCGGTGAAACCCACTGATTCCAAGATTTATGCCAGTGAGGAAGATAAGCCAAGGCGTTGATATTGCAGAAAAGGAAAGGGGCGATCCAGGACCGAATCGGGACGAATGTCCCGCATCCGACCGCTTTTTCACCCATTCCGGAAGTCAGGGAATCAACCTTGGAGCGCCCGACTCAGACGCCGAAATCCTTCCTTCATGCTGACCCGAGGCTGGTATCCCAGTTCCTCACGTGCGGCCCGCGTATTATACCAATGCGAAGTGCTCATCTGCCGCGCTGCAAAGCGAGTCAGAGGGGGCTCATTCTTAAGACGTAAGAGGCGGAAAAAGAATTCAAACGTTCCCCCCAATAAATACGCAGCGCGCGCTGAAATGCGGCGCGTCACCTGCGGGAGGCCGGCTGCTTCCAGGATGGAATTGATGATCACCTCAAGCGGCATCGGTTCGTCATTCGTAACGAAGTAAACCTTGCCATCGATCGGAGAGCCTTTATGCAAACGATCGTAAGCGCAAAGGTGGGCCTGGACAGCATTATCTATATAGACCGCATCCACCAGCTTGCCTGGTTCGCCGATCAAGCGCAAACGACCTTTGCGAGCCCGATCCAAAAGCCTTGGAATAATGTGATTGTCGCCAGGTCCCCAGATCAAATGCGGACGCAGTGAAACCGTCGCAAGGTCCGGGCTGGTGGCGGCCAGTACCAGCTTTTCCGCGATAGCTTTGGTGGCCGGATAAGCGGCCATGTAATGCGAGGGCAGGGGATTGGATTCATCGATACCATCTTGATCGCTGCCGCCAAAGCTGATCGATGGTGAGCTGGTATAGATCAAACGCGAAATGCCGAGCGCACGGCAGGCCAGGAGCACATTCTGCGTGCCGATGACATTGGCCTTATAATAATCCGCGTATTCACCCCAGACGCCAGCCTTGGCCCCGACATGAAACACGGCGGTACAGCCGCGCGCCGCTTCCTTGACGATAGCGGGATCGGCCAGATCACCTTGGAAGCAAACAACCCCCATGGCTTCCAAATCCGGGTATCGTCCGCGGTTCAAAGTGTGGATCGTATGACCGCGCGCGATCAGTTGCTTGATGAGGGCTTTTCCAAGAAAGCCGCCGCCACCGGTGACAAGGATTTTTTCCGCCATTGCGCTTCCGCCCATGATTTCAATTTCTCTCTGAAGATTTTCGCATTATGCCGGATATCCACGGGAAAACTCTCGTGCGTGAGGAAGAGTTTGATATTCCGTGTGTGCTCAAAGGCTTCACCCATGCGTTTCAAATCGATGAACAGCTGCGTTTCTTCGTCCCGCGTCAGGCGACGTTTGGGTTCCACGCAGAGCAAAGGTTTCTCCATGCCTCGCGTCCCTAGGCCGACCAGGGCTGTGCGGGCCACCAGGGGATGTTTATTGAAAACCCCCTCGCAGTTGATGGTGAAAAGATCGCCGTCCTGCGTTTGCACGCGATGAGCTTTCCGACCGCAAAACCAGAGGCGACCCTGCTCATCGAAATATCCCAGATCACCCATGCGATGCCAGATACGACCTGTTTCGGGATCACGTATCTTCGCCTGCTGGGTCGCGGTTTCCCTATGATAATAGGCTTCCGTGACCTGATCACCGGCCACCACCACTTCACCCACCACGCCGGCCGGCAACTCAAGATCCTTGTTCCAATGGGAGATGGGCTGATCGCTGATGCGAATGATACGGACGTCCGTGCGTGGCACCACGCTCCCCACGCAGATGCCATAACCCTTTTCGGTCAAGGCGCTGGTTTCGCGAAGTATCATATGACTTTCGGCAATCGCGACGGGCAGTGATTCGGTGGCACCGTAGGGTGTATAGAGGAAGCATTCCTCGTTCAAAAGTTTGCGGAATTGGCCGATCACGGCAGCTGGAACCGGCGCACCTGCAGATATCACTCGTTTCAAAGTGGGAAACCGCCAGCCACGTTCCACACCATATTGACCAACCGTTTTGATGAGGGCCGGTGAACCAAACATGTTGCTGATTCCGAAGTTACGAATGGCTTCCGCAACTTTTTCGGGGTCCACATCCTTGGGTCGCGTGAAATCCATTTCTGGAATCACCGCAGTCATGCCGAGGGCTGGAGCAAAGAGGGCAAAGAGAGGAAAGGTGCAAAGATCGCGTTCACCCGGCTGAATGCCAAGCGTATCTTTGAGCAGCTGCACCTGAGCGAGGAAATTCCCGTGGGTATAAACCGCGCCTTTCGGGGCGCCGGTGCTACCCGACGTAAAGAGTATGGCCGCCAATTCATTTTCAGCAGCTGGCTCCAGGGGAATCGCCTGAAACCGATCGCCGGCTTTTTCCAAATCCCTGAGGCTCATGCCGCCGAAAATCGCGCGGCGACTGATGGATACTTTGCGTTTCCAGCCGCCGCCTTTCCAACGAAAGAGGATGCGCGCGGCATGCGCGGCGGGAATGCCGACAAAAGCCTGCGCCTGCGATTCCGCAAGGCAGCGCCGCATATTCCTAAGGCCGATGCCTGGATCGATGAGAACCGGCACAGCTTTGGCTTTGAAAAGGGCAAAGGTGGTGATGAAGAATTCCAAGGAAGGCTTCACCAGAAAAGCCGTTCGCATGCCTCCGCGAATGCCAGAGGCCATCAGCCCGCGGGCCATGCGATTGCTGGCCTCTTCGAGTTGCTGATAGGTCAGCCGCGTGTAAGCCACGCGACCGTAAGCATCCCGTCCGGCTGGAAATACCACGGCTTCCTGGAAGGGATGGGCCTCGGCCATCAGGCTGAGGGTGTGGGCGATATTATAGTCCATGTGTATCCCTCTCGCGCGTCTGGCCTGCAGTTTTAAAGCGGATGGCGTTTCAAGAAATCCCGCATCAGGCTGATCGCTTCATCCCCAAGGTCTTCCAGGATGTAATGCCCTGCGTCGGGGAAACTATGATATTCCGCCTGCGGCAGACGCTTCTGCCATTCCGCAAGGAAGTGCCGGTCGAAGACGAAATCGCGTTCCCCCCAGATGATCTGGAACGGAATGTTTTGAAACTGATCGAGATGCTGACTCGTGTATTCGACAAGCTGCCACGAAGGATGCTTCGCATTCAATGGAATATCCTGCACGAAGCGGTGCACAGCGATTCTTTGCCGCCAAGTGTTATAAGGCAGACGATAAAGTTTGCGCAGACTGCGGGGCAGACGATGGCGCTGGCAGCAGATCCAACTTGCGGTGAAAGCAAAGGCATTCAAACCGCGGATCAAAAGCGCGCCGAGCCCAGGTGTGCGACTCAAGGTCAAGGCCAAAGGAAAACCCTTGCTCTCTGGCAGTGGAAATCCCGAGCTGTTCATCAAAATGATGCGCTTGATCAGATGTGGATTGCGCGTGGCAAAGGCCAGACCGATCATGCCGCCCCAGTCGTGCAGGACCAGGGTGATGTCTTTCAGATTCAGCTGTTCAACCAGCGCCTCGATATCCCGAACTCTTTGTTCCAGACGATAGCTGTACTGCCGATCATCCGGTTTATCCGAGAAACCGCAGCCGATATGATCGGGAACAACGAGGCGGTATTGACCGCGAAATTGTTTGATCAGGTTTCTGTAATAAAAGGACCAGGTGGGGTTGCCATGCAAGGCCAGCAGAACTTCGCCGCTGCCTTCGTCGAGATAATGCATGCGCTGGCGGCTCACCTGGGTGAAGCGACTCTGAAAAGGATAATACTGCCGTAGAACGTCCGTGCTTGCTACCATTCGAGCCCCAACATAAGACAATTGAGGCCGCTGCCGATGCCGAGCCAGCCGACCTGATCCTTGGGTAAAAGAAAGCCACCTTCGTCGGCCATCGCCGCCGTGAGAGGCAGGGAAACGGTTCCCATGTTGCCGAGCATCGGAAAGGTCGCATAATCCTTGTTTTCTGCGATGCCAAGAGCATTCAGCACAGATTTCCGATGAGTCTGGCCAACCTGATGTGAAATGACTTTATCCACGCGTTCGTTGCGCCAGCCGAGTTCCAGGAGCAGGGCCTGCCAGGTTTTGAAACCCAGGGTCACACCATGCTTCATCACGTTGATGGCATCGGTGATCATAAACTGTTCAAAGACGGTTTGCCGCAAACGCTTGACACCCCAGCGACAGAGGTCGTGGTGCTGATGATCGTTTCTGATCACACCACCGAGCAGGCGATGTGAGCGACCGAGCGAGGGCTCGTTGCTGAGCACCACCGCCGCCGCTCCCGAACCGCCGGTAAAGGTGGCGATGCTGTCTTTGAAATGCGGCATATCTGGATTCTGCAGAAGGTGCTGAAGTGAGTCTTCGTTCACCTCCCGTGCAGATTCACAGGACACGACCACACCGATTTTCGCCTGACCGAGTTCGATGCGGTTGGCAATATCGATCATACCGTTCATAACGCCAAGGCAGGCGTTGCTGATATCGTACACGGCGGCATCGGGCTTCAAACCCAATTCGCTCGCGATCCGACAGGCGGTCGCTGGTTCGTAAAAATCACGGCAGACGCCGGCATAAATCAGGACATCAACATCGCTGCCCGAGAGACCAAGGCCCGCGAGAGCCTTCTGGGCCGCGAGGATCGCGCCGTCGGAAACTTTAAATTGTCTCGGCCACCAGCGTCGTTCACGAATGCCAGTGATCGCTTCCAACTGCCCCAAAGGCAATTTGAGCGCCTGATAAACGGGACGCAGGGCTTCTTCGAGGGATCGAGTGGAAACGACTTCCTGGGGGAGTTCGTAGCCAATCGAGTTAACGAAAACCTTCTGATATCGCATCGACAACCTGGAACCTGGAGCAAAGCTCGGTTTATAAAGAGCTGGAGAGTCCCGTGGACTTTGAAAACAGCCCAGGGATCGTAGCAAGGCAGCTGGATACCTGGCTAGCGTAAAAAGACAGGCGGAACGACCGGAGTGAAGGTCAATTCGGCGGTGTTTGGTCTTTTTCAGAGGATAAAAGTCGCAATTGATAAGGTGGATTGACTTTGTCTGCTGGGGATGAGGGCCCCGGTGCCGTGATGGTATGACGGGGGATCATTCCATCACGGCACCATGAGGCCGCTTAAAGGGGATAGGTCTGGATTACAGACTCTTCAAGCATTCGCTGACCCGCTCGCGACGCTCGGCGTCGGTCGTTGCAGGTGGAGGTGGATCACGATCCACGTAATGAGTGTAACAACCCGTGGTGATTCCGAAGCCTTCCTGCAGCTTCTCACAGCTCACATTGCTGACCGGCCTCAGCCATTGAACCGCGATACGATTGCCATTAGCGGATTGTCCGCAACTTATGAGTTTGGCGCCCGCAGCATAATCTTTTTTCAAGGTTTCCGTCAGAAGATTGAGTTCTGTCAATTTTCCCTGAAGGGTCGTCCAATCACAGGTGAAACTGGCTTTGGGCATGGCCATGCAGGTTTTGCTTTCAAAATGCCAAGTCCTGCCGGAATCAATGCATTCCTTCACGGCACCCGAGAAAGCGAAAATCACACGATCGCCATCCACGCACTCGCCTAGGCTTTTCTCATCTGTTGACACCACTGGCTCAACCGAAGGCGGATCGATGGCTATGGCACTGGCATCGGCTTCCGTGGCGGCTGCCGGCGCCGCCGAAAAACTTTTCTTCTGCGTGCATGAGAAGACCAAGAGCGAAAGCCAGATGATGTGTCTCACGTCTCACCTCCCGTGTGTGAGCTTATCTTTGCAAGGGCATGACCACTCAAAAATCTGAAGAGTTTGTGGGTTTACCCAGCTAACTGTTCGGCATGATTGTCGATAAAAAACAGATAAAATCGCGAACTATGCCCTAACATAATGTAAATATTGATAAATATCATGAACGTCCAAAAATGGATTTGGCGGGGCCATGAGCTGGGATAGGGATTGGAATGGAGTCTGCGGTATTCATTAAAGAATTGGGATATTCGTACCCGCGAAAAAGAACTTTTTTTGCGGTTTTACACGCGTGATCCCCCTAGGTGTGCAAAAGCGAGGCCGCAGGTATTTATGCAGTAATTGGCTTTTTTGGGGCTGCTGCTCCTGGATCGCTGTCGGTATGCCCTTTGCTTTATCATGGCGGGCACACATTAAGCGGGAGCAGAGCTTATGGTTACAGTCAATCAATTGTCCGCGTTGTTGTTTGGGATGCTGGTCGCAGCTTCGTGCAAAAGTGAATCAACCTTCAAGGCCGGTGTTGCGACCGAGACTCCTGTTGTTACGTCAGCACCTGTGCCGGAACCCGTTGTGGACGAAGCCAATTCCAAAAGCGAAACACCAGCGGCGTTTGAAGACCTTGGCAGCCTTACGGACAAGCATAAAGTCTCGCTGAAGGTGGACGTCGTCTTCGCTGTTGATACCAGCGCCAGCATGGATGACGAAATCATCGCGGTGCAGAATAATCTTCAGAAACTTATTTCAACCTTGAACGATGGAAAATTGGATTCACGCATTCATCTTCTTCTGGATCAGATCCTTATGGTCCCGGCCGGCAGCGATCCAAATAAGATCGCCTTCGTCCAGCAGCGCGTGGATTCTGGTGATGCCATCAGCCGTCTGAACCTGCTTTTTACCGGCATGTATGCGGCTTTTTACCGGAACATCGACGGAACCGTTCAGGCGTCGCCCATGGCCTTCCGCAAAGACGCCGCTTTGGAAATCGTGGTCATTACAGATGATAACGGAGCAGGAACCGGCAACCTCGCAGCGGATTTTGATCCTAACAAAACGCTGAAGGCGACTTTCAATGCCATCATCGGTCTGCCGACTTCGGTACAGAGTGATACCTGCAGTCTCTCCAATATCGGAATGGAATATATCACGCTGGCGACCGCTTCCAAAGGCTCGATGCTCGACATTTGCGCAGCGGACTGGACAGCTCTGATCACCCGTCTTTCAACGGACATGGTGAAACGCAGCGTGACCTTTCCTTTGAGCAAGAAACCAGCGGATCCGAGCAAAATCATCGTGACGCTCGACAAACAGAAAATGGCCGCGGGTGATTGGGCCTATGATGCCAAATCCAATACGGTGACCTTGACGAAGACCAATGCTGTCAAGGATGGTTCGGAACTTACAATGAACTACAATCCAAGCGCCTAATTCATGGAAAAAGGAGGGACGCGCCACGCACCATCAACACATGGCCGTCCCCACACCAAGATTATCGAGTCGGAGTGGACCGCGAGGGTCTGAATCCGGGGTTCCTTTAACGAAACGAACGAGAGCCTGGAATATTGCAAAAAAATTCCCCCTTGTCCTGTCCATCCTGCGTGGGCAGGATTTTCCCATTCATGGCATTTGCGTCAATCCGAAACCGGAGAGAACCCTTAAAAGGATTTCTCTGTGCTTTTGCGTTGGTCCTTAGCTCTGCTTTGCGTCTGGCTTCCCCCGAAGCCGGTCCTGGGCTATTTCAGCCAGAATGTGGAACGGGACGATATCCAATACAAAGTTTATGCGATGGTGGACCCAGCCTGCGAGCATCCGCTCCAGGAAGAGGGGCTGGAAGCCCTTCAAAAGGAAATTGAAAGCAGTCCGATACCCACGATCCGCGGGTTTCGCGGCTGTTTCGCAGCGCTGTTCGATGTCGAGGTCCAAAAAAAGGGAAGCTATACCTTCATTCACAATGGCTTCGTTCAAAAGGTTGCGCTCTGGGCGGACGGGCGTTATGCCGAAGTCCCCATCTTTTATGAAAACGATACGGTCATTGCCGATCTTGAACTCGTGCCTGGTCGCTATCGCATTTTCAGCAGCGGAAGCAGCCAGACTCTTTTGTCGGCCAATCAATGGGGTCTTGGCAATGCCGCCTACATGATCAGGCCGAGCGGGGAATATCACCGTGCATCCTTTCTGATCTCTTCGGTGCGCGGCGTCTGCTTCGGCGTGCTGGGGATCATGGCGCTCTTTTTCCTCTTCATGACGCGGGAAAACAATCGCGTTTTCCTGATTTATGGCACTTTCATTTTCATCAATATTCTCTTCATCGAGTCCATACGGAGTTTCGTGGCGGAACTCCTCGGCTTCCGAGGCGGACAGTATTATTTCGCGGAATGGAACATGGTCGCGCAGGCTATGGGAGCTGCGACCCAGCTCAGCTTGGGTGTTTTCTTCGCCGCCTTCTATGAACTCAAAAAGTTGTATCCGCGACTCTATCGTTTCTGTCTTTTCCTGTTTGGGCTTATTCTGCTGGAATTTCCCATCATTCTTCTCAAAGTTCGTTATACCTATATTTATACGACTCTCGTTATCCTGACAGGAACCCTGACCATGGTGGGCATGGCCGCGTGGTTTTCGCTGCGTCGCGGCGGGCTTTATCATCTGATGCTCATCGGCTACATGACGATGCTGAGCTGCTCGCAATATTTCGTCCTGAGTGTGATCGGGGTCATCCAGGTGGAAAGTATCTGGGGCCGTGATGTGCACATGATCGGGTCGACAATCGAGGTGATCCTTTTTTCCATTGCCACCTCGCTCAAGCTGAACAATAAATTTGCACTTCAGAAAAAAGAAAACGATCACGTCCTGGAACAGCTGCAAAAAATCGTTTACCCGCATCAGCTGCAGAAAATTCGGGAGGGCAACACCCTGGAACAGACGATGCCTACAGGAAAGGCAGAGGCCTGTGTCCTGGCCTTCGACATCATCGGCAGCTCAAGAATTCAACATGAAAACGTCAAAGATTTTATTGAACGTGCCATCGAACTTTGCGTATCAACCATGTATGATCGTTATGATGCAGAACGACTCGCGGCGGATGCCTATCGCATTAAGGTGCTGGGTGATGGTTTCCTCTGTTCGATTGGTTTCCCGTTCCCGACACCCGATGCCGGGCCGATCGAGGAAGCGGCGGTACGCCTTGCGATGCGCATGATCCAGACGTTTCGGCAAGTGGAGCAGGAGTTCCAATATCATCAGCCCATCCACTGCGCGATTGGTCTCGCTCATGGTCCGATTGAAGCTTTCTATCCGCAGATAGGCGCCAAGGAATACGATCTCTATGGCCCGGCCATCGTCATGGCCACGCGCTACGAACAGCTGAGAAAGCAGCTTTTCACGCCGGAAGTTGCCAATTACATCATCCTGCAGGAAAGGGTATTTCATAACCTGAGTGCGGAGATGCAAAGTCGATTCAACTGTATTGACCTCGTGAAGAGACAGCTTCGCGTCCGGGATGATGAACATGCGCAAAGGGTCTATGTTTGGCAGAGTTCCGATGCCAATGAATCCATAAACGTGGCTTGATAGCGTGAACGATCCCACGAACGTTCCCAAGAGGAGGACCAGGCATGAAATATCCATCGATCCTTCCGTATGCAGCGGCCCTTTTTCTGCTGACGGCCTGTGGTCGCGCTTCCTTTGAAAGCATCGCCCCACCTGAAGCATCCAATCAAGGGGATGATGCCGCTGTAAAACCCGGATCCGGGTCCACCGACAATGATGCTGTGGACACCGGTGGTCTGCCGCAACCTTCGCGCCCGGACGATCCGCCCAGTCCCATCGCAGTGGTGAACCGCGCACCGATTCTGAGTTGCCCGCAGCAATTAACTTTGGGTGTCGGGGAATGGGTCAGGGCCCAACTTTGCCGCGCAATGGATCCTGACAATGATCCTTTGACCTTCAGCATTGGTTCCGGAACCAGCTGCGCCGCCTATCGCGTCACCCCTCAAGGTTCGGTTGATGGGCGCGTGGGTGATACCAGCTGTGAACTCGTCATCACCGTGAGTGACGGTAAACTCGAAACCAGCGGCACGATTCGAGTGGATGGCACGCGATGGAATCAGACTATCGGCACAGACCCTGCGGCTTCCCGCGGCTTTTTCAATGAATCGGATGGGGCGCTGGCTATTTTCAACTGGCAGCTGAACGAAGCGCATGGCCTTATATCCTTGGCTTTCAGCGATGACAAAGGGGAACTCCTCGGCTGGGACGGTCGCAGCCCAGAGCTGCCGCGCGGCAAAGTCATTCAAAATTTCGCAGATTGTCACCCTCTCACGCGCTCTGCGAATAATGGTCCTTTGGCGTTGAACCGGATAGGAAACTGCGGAATTAACCTCGCCGCTGTTTTGAGCAGGCAGGTGCCGGCGGCCAAACCCTGGGAAAAGCGCTATCTGCGCTTTGCCGCCTCGAAGGGCACCAATGTCGGCGAAACCTGGCTGTCAGCGGTTCGCACCGTGGCCAATGTTCCCGACGGCATGACCTTCATCGATGCTGAAGAATGGCCCGCGGCGGATTTCCCCTCCCAAGCCTTTCCCTTCTGCAACGGTGAAGCTCAGGGCCTGACGCGACGCAACTGCCGTTATGATTTTGCCATCGACCGTTATGAAGTTTCCGCAGCGATTTCCTCCACAGCTGCTGTCAATCCTTTGGATTATGATGCTGTCAAAAGTCCCTTGGTTCGTGCCGATCATCAGGCCACCAAAGGTCTTACTGACACTTACGAAACGACCTGTACGGATTTTCCCTGTCGCGTCGATCTCAGCTCGCGGGTGGATACCACCCGTACAGTGACCCAGGCCAACGGTTCCAAGGTGGAATGGGTGGCGGCCAAGCAGCTGTGCTTGAATCGCAGTTATGATTATGAATTCGCGGCCTGGACCAAGCTCGATGACCTGAAGCCCGAGGACCGATTCACCCAGAAAACGCCGACCCCTCTGCGCAAGTTCCATCTCTTGACCGACAGCGAATTCATGGTCGCTTCGTGGCAGACTCCGGATACATCCACGATTTGTCAAAGCGAAGGCCGTCACCTTTCTGGTGATCCTCTGTGGTCGAACTGTCGATCGCATTTTGGTGTGCATGATCTCTTCGGAAACCGCAATGAGATGACCGACGATATCCTGACGACAGAAACCAATCGGATCTATACGCGACTTTCCCTTTATAATACGCAGGATGAATACAGCCAACTCGTGCCCTTGATTGGCGATGGATCGGACTCCATCTTTTATTCAAGCGGCTGGGAATTTTCGGCGATGCTGCCGTCACTCGTGAGCACGACACCCGGTACGAATAACCTGGGACGTGGTGATACCTTCATCTGGAATACCCAGTATCCCCTGCCTTACGCGATGACGCGTGGTGGTGGAGAAACGTTTTTCTATGTCGGTCTCAATCAAAGGGAAGCAATTGGCCGTTACTTCGTTGAAGCTGGACTACCTTTGCATCTGGAGGGCCGCGGTGATGGCTGGATGGGAGATTCCGGCTTGCGCTGTGCTCTGCATCCGCCGCGACAGTTGCTGGGCAAACGCTTTGTGAGTTTTGTGACGTCCTCCACTCATACTGCCGACCTCGGTGGGCTGAACGGAGCCGACGCGATCTGCAATGCAAGGGCCCAGGAAGCCGGTTATACTCAAAGCTTTGCCGCTCTTCTTTCCGACGCTAACACGGATGCACGCACGCGCGTGACGATGAATGGACCCATCTACAGTACGCGCGGTCTATTGATTGCCGACAACGCAACGGAGTTCTGGGATGGCAGCTGGAAGATGAGCCCCTATTATGATGAAAGAGGCGATCTGGTGAAATCCGTGCGTGAAATCTGGACAGGCAGTCAACGCGTGGCTGGTACGGTCGGATGGAAAACTAGTGCGGCAGGCCACGCCGGATCCTGGACGAGCTCGGATCGCGCCGCGTATCCGAATGTGAGCTTCGGCAAAATCTTTACGGATGCCGATGACACGCGCGCCTGGCTGGATGCAAGGCGCTTTGGTGAGTTCACAGCCGCTGCCAACAGCAGCAAGCGCATCCTCTGTGTGAGTCGCGAAGCCTTCTAGTCAATCTTTACGAGCGGCAGGGTTTTCATCCTGCCGCGCCGATTCCCACAAGACCCGCCGCAAAATCCACTCAACCTCCTGGTCTAAATGCTCTTTCATTTGTTGCTTGGCAATTCGCTGAAGGCGATGGGATAATGGGCCCAAACTTCTGGAGAGCCGTTCATGATCGAACTGATCAAAGTTAAAGTCACAGAAAGTAATTTTCATGAGGATCTCTTGCCTGGTCGGGAAATCGAACTGAATCTGGCTCACGTTCGTTTTGTTGTCCACGATCAGGATTCCACGCTTCTGTTCTTTCAGAACGATGATTGTCTACGCGTGAAACCAAGACTTGAATTGACTCGCTATGCCCGTGTGCCCACACGCAGTGCCGACGCGAGCCCAACACTCTGAATTTTTTTCTCACATTTATGGCGTGCCACTGCGCGCCATTTCTCCCATACTGACTGGGAAAATTGAAGGGACGCGCGAAAAGTCGTCGCTTACGACCCAAAATCGTCATAAAAAACTGCTTTCGTTGTGACGAACTGCTCTCACTCCGGTCTGTCAGAGGACGCGAGG
>JACCDW012038850.1_pt1 | contig 21086 bp, 29 predicted proteins | sample 7449781 | NCBI WGS metagenome assembly JACCDW01 (sample SAMN15323449, study PRJNA562643) | freshwater metagenome | isolation source: river surface water | place: USA:Blue River Watershed | collected 2017-08-18
AGCAACGCGCTGACCGTCGGCGGGCTGTCGACGCTCGGGACCACCAGCCTCGGGTCGTCGGCGCTGACCACCACGGGCAACGTCAACGCGGGGGCCCTGAGCGTCAGCGGCGCGGCGTACGTGGGCGCCGACGTTGAAGCGGTCGGCAACGTCAACGCGGGGGCCCTGAGCGTCAGCGGCGCGGCGTACGTGGGCGGCAACGTCGAGGCGGTCGGCAACGTCAATACCGGGAACCTGACCGTCACCGGCACCACGACGCTCAACACGACAACCGCGAACACGCTGACCCTGAGCAACAATCTGACCCTCAACGGTGGTACGATATCCGGTAACACGGCGTCGTTCAGCAACGCGCTGACCACCACGGGCAACGTCAACGCGGGCGCACTGTCCGTCAGCGGGACGTCAACGCTCAACACCACGACGGCGAACACGCTGACCCTCAGCAACGCGCTGACCCTCAACGGCGGTACGGTGTCCGGAAACACGGCGTCGTTCAGCAACGCGCTGACCACCACGGGCAACGTCAACGCCGGGAATCTGAGCGTCAGCGGCACCACGACGCTCGGGACCACGAGTCTCGGCTCGTCGGCGCTGACTACCACGGGCAACGTCAACGCGGGGGCCCTGAGCGTCAGCGGCACTTTAACGCTCGGAAACACGGCGACCGCGAACAACCTGACCGTCAGCAACGCGCTGACCGTCAACGGTACCACGTCGGCGAACGCGCTGACCCTCAGCAACGCGCTGACCCTCAACGGTGGCGCGGTGTCTGGAAACACGGCGTCGTTCAGCAACGCGCTGACCACGTCGGGCAACGTCAACGCGGGCGCGCTGAGCGTTAGCGGGCGATCGACGCTCAACACCACGACGGCGAATGCGCTGACCCTGAGCAACGCGCTGACCCTCAACGGCGGTACAATCGCCGGAAACACGATGACCCTCAGCAACAATCTGTTAGTCAGCGAGGGCGGAATCAGGGTCACCGGGTCTTCTTTCGGGACGGCGACGGCGACGGCCATCCTCACGACGCCCGGTGCGACGTTCGGCGAGAAAGCGGCTACGAGTTTCTATTCGACGTTTGGGACGAACGTTGGCGATTACAACATACGCCGTACCGCGGACATCGTGGCCGGGTTCGATGGAACGTGGCTCACGGAATATCTATCCTTCAACGCGGGCAACGGCTCCGTGAACGATGCGCAATTCGTCACGACGGAGCGCATGCGCGTCCGCGGAAACGGTACCGTGTTGGTCACAGGCGATTTGTTCGCGACGGGTAATGTCAACGCGACCAGCAACGTCAACGCGAGCGCACTGTCCGTCGGCGGCGCCACGACGCTCAATACGACAACCGCAAACGCGCTGACCCTGAGCAACGCGCTGACGATGAACGGCGGCGCGGTGTCGGGTAACACGGCGTCGTTCAGCAACGCGCTGACCGTCGGCGCCAACCTGACCGCCACCGGGACCACGGTCATCGGCGGCGGTCCGACGTACCTGAACGGGGTGACGGCCTTCAACAACACCGCAACGTTCAACTGGCCGGTGGGCGTCGCCAACATCGCGAGCTTTTACAGCGGCATTTACATGAACTCGACGTCGTACTTCGTCAACGGGTACCCGGTCAACGTCCAGGCCCCGAACTACATCGATCTCGGGTACGGCGTCGCGGGCCGCGAAGTAAACGCCGGAATCATCGGATACGGAAGGTTCGTGGCAGACGTGGTGGATATCATCGGCGGAGGACCAACGAGTGGCACGCGCGCGATCAAACTGTGGGACAACGTCACGGTGGCGAACACCCTGACCGTCAGCGGCACCACGACGCTGGGGACCACGAGTCTGGGGTCGTCGGCGCTGACCACCACGGGCAACGTCAACGCGGGGGCGCTGAGCGTCAGCGGCGCCGCGGCGCTCTCGAACATCACGTCATCTGGCACAGGCCGCCGGTTCCTCGCGGCGATGTCGGAAGGTACGCTCGCGAACAGGTTCATGTTCCAGACGAGCACCACGGACCAGTACACGTCGCTCGGTGTGTTACCGAACGGAACGGCCGCGCGGTGCAGCGTGGACGTCTGGAACAATTCGAGTCCGACAAACGCGACGTACCTGTCGCTGCTCGCCGACTCCACGGCCATGTCGATCGACACGGACAAGTCGGGCACGGGAACGGTGCTGCCGCTCACGTTCCGCGTCGGCAATTTGGAGCGCCTGCGCGTGAGCAACGTCGAAACCATCAGTTACAGCAACGTGAACATTACGAGCGGTCGGACGCTGGCGTTCGACAACCAGGCGTACAACAACCGTATTTGTCTCTGGGGCGCGACGTACAACCCCAACGCCACGGAGTTCTTCGGCTTCGGCATCAACAACAGCTGCCTGCGGTTGAACACGAACACGGGCTCACGTTTCGGGTTTTTCGCGAACACCACCGAGGTCGCGTGCATCTCAGCCGCGAGCACCACTATTTCGAGTACGACCACTACGATCTCCAGCCCAACTTTTGTCGTATCGAGCACGTCGTACATGAACGGTATCACGGCTTTCAATCAAAACGCAAACTTCAACTGGCCGATGGCCGCCGCCAACATCGCGAGCTTTTACAGCGGCATTTACATGAACTCGACGTCGTACTTCGTCAACGGGTACCCGCTCAATGTCCAGGCCCCGAACTACATCAACCTGGGGTACGGCGTCGCGGGCCGCGAATCAAGTGCCGGGGCCATCGGATACGATACCACGAATACGGTCGTCAACGTCTTCGGTGCGGGGTCGACGGCCGGTACGCGCGCAATCAAACTATGGGACAACGTCACGGTCAACACCGCGCTCGCGATCGGGACGACTCCGTCTTCGTACGCGCTTCAGGTTTCCACGGATTCCGCCGCGAAACCGACGACGTCCACGTGGACCATTTCGTCCGACGAGCGCATCAAGAGCAACATCGAGCCGGCGAACCTGGACACGTGTTACTCCGTCGTCAAGTCCCTGCCGCTCAAGCGGTACGAGTGGGGCAAGGAAATGAAGGACCTCACGAACGACAAAAAGGTCTTGGGGTGGATCGCGCAGGACGTGCGCGAGGTGCTGCCGAAGAGCGTCCAGCAGGTGTCCGACTACGGGTACGACGACCTTTTGACGCTGAACTCCGACCAGATCCTGAAAACCATGTACGGCGCGCTCCAAAAGGCCATGGCGCACATCGAGGACCTGCAGGCCAGAGTCGCCGCGCTCGAAAACCTTACGCCGGCCGACGACGCCCCGGTCGACGACGCCCCGACTGACGCCCCGGTCGACGACGCCCCGACTGACGCCCCGGTCGACGACGCCCCGGCCGACAACGTACCGGTTGTGGCAGACCCCCCGGCCGAATAAAATCTCGCGAAACAGCAACAACCATGAACACCACGACCACCGTGCTCGCCGTCATGGCGGCCCTCGCGACGGCCATCGCGATCTGGATGTGGACGACACGCCCCAAGCCCCCCAAGCGCGAATCGTTCACGGTGCTGTACCCGTCGAACGAAAAGCTGCAGCAGTCCTGGGATCCGTCGGGCGTTCTGACCCGCGTCCTCCCGGGCGGTACGCTGCGGTAAAAAAAAGATTCGTACAAGGTAATGACTTTCCCCGTGGCGCAAAAGTCCCCCGTGGCGCAAACGCTGTCCCCTGGATTTTTCGATCCGATCGACGCGACGTCGCTGCAAGTCACGATTCCGGACGTCGTGGACGTGACGTCGGGCGTGGCGTCGAAATCGTCCGCCAAACCCACCCCGGCCGTCGACCCAACGGTGGTCACGCGATTCATGGCAATTTTCTTCCCGACCGGGAAGTGTGCGTGCTCGGCCGGGAAGCCCAGAGGCCCGTTTGAAAAAATATATTCATATTGAAAATGCAGCGAATCGTGATAATCGCCATCGCTGTGGCGGTCGTCGCGACCGTCGCGGCGTTTCTGACGTTTCGCAAGGAGTCGTTTTCTGCGCCGAAACAAACGCGGCAAACGCAAACGCGGCAAACGCAAGGCATCAAGTACGCCGCGTACGTCGCCGACTTCAAGGACATGATTCCCGCCGACGTGACGGTGACGAAAACAAACGCGATGGCGATCCTGCGAATCGTCCACGAGTCCGCCGCGCGCGGCGTCCGAAACCCGAACGCCAAGCGACTGCACAACGCCGCGATGCAGCGACTCCGTCGCGCCGTGGCCAAAGCGTTCGGCGGGTCGGAGTCCATGACCGGCGCGAAACTCCTGGCGGGGCTGTAACCGTGATTACTTTCCGTGATTACCGTTTTCCGGGGTGGCAGTACCCCGGCTTTCGCGAGTCGTACAGCGCGTCCGTTTCGCGCTGCCACCTGTGCTGCTGGATCTTGATGAAATCTGGGTCGTACCCCGGCGCCGCGGGGAACGACTCCGTCCCGCCGCTTTTCGGCGTGGTCCTGAACGTGATCGCGCACAGCAGCGTGTTGTCCACGCCCTGGGCGTCGTACAGCGTGCCGTCGGGGCGCTCCAACCGCAGCGTGAGTTTCTGTATCTTCCCGATCGGGTGGAACTTCTTGGCAGGATAATGCACGAAGTTGTACCTCTGGTTCTGAAACCCGTACCCTATGAGGTCGACCATGCCGATGCCGGCGGACGTGGGCTCGCCGACGCGGTCGCGGTACAGAAACTGCTCGAGCTCCGGGCACCGCACCTTGATGTACCGCGCGCCGCGGAGGTTCACGATGCCCGGCGGCGAAATCTCGTACCCCCACGCCCCGGACACGACGTCCACGCAAAAGTCCTGGCCCGCGTGCACCAGGGTCCCGTTCACCGCGGCGTACGACCCCGTCGGCGGCAGATTCGGGTAGTCGTACCACAGCGCCGCGCAGTTCGACGCGTCCGTCGTTTCGGTCGTCGTGAACTCGACGTAATACTCGACCCCCGCCACGAAATTGCCGGTGGCCGTCAAATTTGCCGTGACCGGGTCGTAGTCGCTGCCCGTCGCCGCGAGGGTCCCGGTCGCGATCGTCGTGCCGTCGGACGACCGCGCCACGCGGACGTTCAGCGTCCACCCCCCGGCCGGCGCGGCCCCGAGGCTCGCGAAGAACGCGTTCACGGCCGTGGGCGTGCCCGCCTCGGCCGCGGTAAAGTACTCGCGCACGGTCCTCGCGCCGTACACGCCCTCGTACTTGGTCTCGTCGCCCGGAAACGGCCCGACGAACGACGAAAACGTGACGCCGTTGCCCAGGGGGCCCTGCGTGGCGACGAACACCCCCGAGGCGCCCCTGGGAGCGTTGAGCGTATACCCCGGAACGGTCGCGTACCCCGTCGCGGTGGTGCTCACGGGGTCGCCGAGCCCGATGGTCGTGCGAATGGCGGACGAGTCCCCGAGCACGCAAAACGGCCCGGACGACTCGAGGCGGATCTTGTTTGAAATTTCCGAGGGCACGGTCGTGGTCGCGACCTGGAGCACCGTCGTGTCGCCGTTGGTCGCGGCGACGTTGGCGAGCACCTCGTTCATGTGCTCCACGAGCTGTGACAAGTTGTAATCGCCGGGCGAAAAGGTCGCGGTGCGCGTGCCGGCCTCGACGTCCGTCTGCCACGTGGTAATCGACGACGGGACATCCACGCTGTACGTGAGCGTGTTTTCCGTCGAGTCCACGATGTAGTCCGTCCGCGGGACGTTCACTTCCACGAGCTCAAACCCCACGACGTTCCGAAAGGGGCTGTTGAAGGTCACGGCGTATTCCGCGGGCGAGGGGTACACGGACTTGTCTCGCTTCGCACTGTCCGCCAAAAAAAGAAACGATTCGTCCTTGCCGACTCGCTCGAGGTATTCGACGTCGTCCATTACGTCTCGGGTCATAAAAAATGTTAAACTATACCACATCACTCCATGCAAACGCATCAGTACGTTGGCGCGCTCTTCATCGCGATCCTCGGCTCCTTTTTCATCGGCATGCTCGTGAGCTCGATCGTGCTCGAGGTCAAGGCGGCCAAGGCGTCCAAAGAAGCGTTCAGTTTCGTGAATATTCCCAAGTTCATGCAGAACCCGGGCGTCACGGACGTCGACTACTGGAAAGCCCGGCACGGCACCGAATAATTTTCGGGCCTCGGATAATTTTCGGGCCTCGGGTATATGGCATCGACGACGACAGACCAAATCCTAAAGTGGCTCTCCGTGATCCTCGTCACCTTGATCATCGTGCGGGTATTGATGGGTTTTTACGACGGCGTCCAGTTCATGCGGTGGATAACGAATTCGGCAAATGCGGCTGCGGCGAAGGAAGAAGCGCAACGGGCGGAATGGAAACGGAAACAAATCTCGTGACAACGTAATGGTCGAGATCGACCCTTCCGCCATCCCCTTCACGAGCGACAAGACTTCGAGAGCCCAGATCGAGAGAAACCAGAGAGAAATCAGACGGCGCCAGAATATGGTGCCGATCGGCGAGCGCTCGGCGAGGTGGTGGATCGGCGTGGCCGTGTTCCTCGTCGCCACGCTGGTTTTGTACGTGGTGTTTTCGCGTCTGGGGTGGATCCAAAAGCTGAAGAATCTCGGATTCCGAGCCGGGCGCCGGCGGGTGTGACAAAAAAATGTACGACTAGGGTACGATGAATATCAAGTCGTTCTTTTCGCCGGTGAACCTCGGTCTGATCGCTATTATCGCGTTCGTGGCCGGTCTGATCGCGTTCAGGACTTACAGGAGTCGCGAGGGCTTCGATCAGTGGAGCATCCCGATGACCGTCGTGGACTTTGCGCGGTCGCCGTCCAAGCTGCCGGTGGTGGTCAAGCAGCCTCTCGTGACGGACCACGACTACTTTTACGACAGATTCGGGGGTTGACGGGCAATTTTTTAATCAAGGGATAACAGGGGATTTGCGTGGGGCGTTTCGACGCGTCTGAACGTTTCGAAACGAACCAACCAACACAAACAACCAAACAACAAATCAGTCCAGGTCGTCGGACAGCTTCCCGATAGTAGCCGCGACTTCGTCGACGGTCCCGAAGACGAGCGCCATGCCAAAGCATGCGGTCTTGGGGATCTTGAATCCGTTTTTGTTCTCGGGGTCGCCTGCGTGCCACACCGCAGTGGACGCGGTCAGCTTCACGGGCTCCAGCCCCTTGCCGAAATCCCTGGCGCCCTCCTGTGTCGGGTCGACGGAGTACCATGGCTGCCACGTGGCCTTGAACCGGCCCCAATCGGGCACCGAGTGCGCGTACAGTCCGACCGCCACGGACTTGTTCTTCGCGATGATGATCGGGTACGACGTCTCGGGCGGGCTGATGCCGACCAGTTCGGTGTCCCGAACGGGCGTGCGCGGCACCGCCTTGCCGTCCTTGACGAGGTACACCTTGGAAAAATCGCGCGCCAGGTACACGGCCAGCAGTTGGTGCTGCATGAACCAGTGGTTCCCGTCCCAGTCGAGGCGCGTGTCGAAATTGACGACGTTGGGGTACTTCCACCCGATCTTGACGCGTTTGCGCAGCACCACGTCGGACACCGGCCCGCGCCCGCGCGCCTTGCTGCCCTTGGGCGACGACGCCACCTTTTCGCCGGGCACGTAATAGTACGCCATTCGCGTTTTGGTGTACACCTCCGAATCGGACTTGGCGGCCTTGAGCCACTTGCTGGTCGTCTTGCCGAACTTGTCGTCGTGGTTGCCTGCTTCCGTCGGGTTTTCGATCTCGGGGCTCTCGCCGGGCGGGATGTCGAACGCCAGCGCGACCTGCAAGCTACCGCCGTTGCCGTCCAGCTTGGGGATGATCACGTGGTCCTCGCCGGTGCGGTCCGTGTACTTCATGAAGTACACCGCGCCGGCCAGACGCTTGGCGAACGTCATGCTGATGCCGTTTTTCTTGAGCGTGATGTCGTCGGTTTTGACGGATTCGAGGCCGTCGTCGTCGACGTCCAGCGAGTCCACTTCCCGGATCGTCGGCGCGTCCGGGGGCGTGGGCGTCCCGGTCCCCGTCGGCTCGAAGTTTTCGCGCCCCGGCACGAACCACATCACGAACAGCCCGACGAGACTCGCGAGCAACGCTACCAGAGCCACTCGCGTCGGCGTCATACCCCTACGAGGTAAAAAAAGACATCGCCCCCACCAGCGGCATGGCCACCGACGCGAGGCACGCGACGAACGCGACGGCGCCGGAGCCCGCGCCGACCGCCCTACACGCCCCGTAACGGCGCCCCGCTCGGAATTCGCACCACTGTGCGGTCCACGCGGCGATCGCGAAGATCAAAAAGGCTACCAGGGTTCCGAATCCGAGCATTACTTGTGGCGCACATTTATTTATCGGCCTGGGCCTGCACCCACGTCATGTCGAGCTTGAACTTGTGCGCGAGCGCCGGATTCCGGTTTTTGTTATAGATGTACAACACATTGAGCCGCCGGATCACCTCGGTTCGACCGTTCGCCTTGATGGCCTTCTTCAGCGCCGCGCGGCGGGTCGTCTCGCTCTTGTCGGCGTGGTACCCAAACCTCGACAGCGACCCGACGGCCGTGAGCTTGATGCGGACGGGCGACTTGGTCGCGGGCTTTTTGGTCGCGGGCTTGGTCGCGGACGCGGGCTTTTTGGTCGCGGGCATTATTTAAGAACCGCATTTTTTATTTTGCGCAATGAAAATCGGCGTGTCGTCCAACGTTCGTTTTTCCGCGCCGCTCGAGCGGTGCGTCGCGAGTTTTCTCGACGCCGGGTTTTCGCCGGACGACCTGGTCGCGTTCGTCGGCGGCCACGACGAATACGAACGCATTTCGGGTCCTCGGGGCATTCAGGCGTTTTCGGCGCCGCACGACTCTTTCGATTTCACCGCGATGATTTCCGTGCTCGACCTCGGTCTGGAGGGCGATTGGGCGTTCGTCCACGACACGGTCACCGTCGAGCCAAAGTTTCGAGACGCACTTTGTGGACTTCGGGACGTCGACGTCCTCGCGCTGACCAACGACGGCCCGAGCATGAATATGGGCGTGTTTTCGTGGAAAAGACTCGTGTCGATCCGCGACGACCTGGAGCGGTTCAGAAACGCCACGAAGACCGCGTGCGTCCAGTTCGAGGACGTGTTTTTAAAGGGGGCGACCGCGATGAACACCGCGGCGCGCGTCGTTCGCGGCCCGGAAGACGTGTACGGGACGGGAACGCCGCGAATCGTCGAGTACTACCCCGACGTCGGTGTGCACAAATACAAATCGAATTGGTCGGTCAAGGACGTGTACCTCGTGGCGCCCTGAAATCACTTGTGAATCATCCACTGCTGCCCGACGACCGCGAGGTTCAGCTCGTGCACCGCGGCAAACTCGTCGACCGCGCGCTTCAACCCCGGGAACGCGCCGTTGCCGTAGTCGTCCCCCCACATCACGCCACCGGGGCGCACGAGCGACCAGTACGCCTTCATGTCGGCCGCGACCGCGCCGTACTCATGCGCGGCGTCGACGTACACCGCGTCGAACTCGACCCCGTGGTACCGAAAGACGTCTGCAGCCTGGGCGCTCGAGATCGGAAACGGGACCACGACGTCGTGCAACCCGCGCTTCTTGACGTTTTTCGTAAATGTGTGAAACACCTGGGGCCAGCCGCGGTCGTACTCGTCGACCGAGAACCGCGTCGGGTCGTCGACAAACGTCGTGTAAAATTCGGGAGCTCCGAGCCACGTGTCCACGCACACGAGCGTCTTCAGCCGCGGTCCAAACTTTTCGGCAATCTTCAGCGCGGACGCGCCCTTCCAGGTCCCGATCTCGGCGATCACGACGTCGCCCTGAAGTTTTTCGCTCACGGCGTCCAGCGCGTCGTCAAACCCGGGCTGAATCCACCCGCGCGCGTCTTCGACGTGGTCTTCGACGTCCAGCGCGTCGTACGCCCTGCGTCGAAGGCGATCAAAAAAGGGATGCATGCACGTACCGTCGAATAATATACCACGCGGCTGACGCGCGCTACCGCCCGTCGAACCTGGACGGCGCACCGGCTATGGGGCGCCACGTGACCGGGGGGTCCGGGTACGGTTGGTACACGTTGAATTGTTCCGGGGGCAGAAACGTCTTGCGCTTGCTCATCACCCACTGGTTCATGTACAGCGGGTCCGCACACGGCACGCCGTCGAACAGGGGCACGATCGAGTTCGGGTCCATCGACTTCGCGGCGGCCTCGACCGTCGGGAGGATCGCCTCGGCGGGAATGCCCGGACGCGCCGGCGGCGTGGGCCGCTTGGGTTTGATGTTCGCCGCCACCCACCCTCCGTCGCCGAGGTCGTTGTCCGGCACGATGACCGAGGGGCCACCGGGCACGTACGTCAGCGCCGCGGCCCTGGCGTTTTCGTGAAAGCTATACCTCGAATCCATACGTCGCGCGCAGATAATTATTCGCACGCGTTTATTCGCACGCGTTTATTCGTACGCGGGTTCCGCGCGGCTCTGGACGCCGACCTGCGTGAGCACGGGTTGCGCCGCATTCGGGACGTAATTGAACGACCAGGTGTCGTACGGCTTGTCCGCGGTGATGTACTTGCTGCGGTACCCGCGGAGCATCGGGATCGAATCGCGCAGTTTCGTGGACGTCTCGATGTTGAACATCACGCCGTCGCCGCTGCCGAGGTACGGCGCCGTGCCGTACAGCTCCGTGAAGATTTCCTGCTGCGACTTGAGGCGCTTGGTGCGCGAGGTCGGCGGGATGCCGATCTCGTTGTACGTATCGACGGCGTCGGCGTTCACGCCGGGCGCGTTGAGACCGAGCGCCGGGCGACGCGGGTCGACGGGTTGGGTCGCGCCCAGGATGTACGTGAGCGGCCAGGTCGATTGGTCCCGCGTGAGGTTGATGAACGTCCGATTCTGGTTTTGCATTAATCACGGCCTCGATTTTATTTTCGGCTGCGTATCGAAAGGAATGTTCGGCCCGCGCGGTATCTTTGTGCTCTTGGCGATCCTCGCCATAGTGTACGTCGTCGCGACCAGGAAGCCCGTGGCGCGCGTCGTTTCGACCGTGGACGGAAAAGCTCACGAAGTCCTCGACACGGTGAATTGCGCCGCGGCCGCGGACATGATGGCGACGCTCGAAACAAAGGTCGCGGAGCTGCTCGAGCGCAGCGAGACCATCGCTCCCGGGGACAAACGGTTTGCAAACATTCGAGCGAGGTGGTCCGGGCGGCTCGTCGAGATCGACGGCACGGACAACATCGCGTACAGCATGGACAAGCACGACGTGTCGATTTGCGTTCGCAGAAAAGACGGAAGCGTGGAAAATTACAACGACTTGATGTTCGTGCTGTTACACGAATTGTCGCACATCGCCAACGACACGTACGGCCACGACGACAAATTTTGGAAGACGTTCAAGTTCGTGCTCGAGGTCGCCGACGCGACGGGCGTGTACACGTTCCAGGACTACGGGCGGAAATCCGTGACCGTGTGCGGCAAGGAAATTTCCATGACGCCGCTCTCGTGCGTCAAAAAGGGAGAATGTTTCAGCGAACTCGGCCCGATCAGACCTCACGGTCAGAGCCCGGCGGGGCCGAACACGCCGTCGTACTGAAATTCGCCGCCGACAGACGGGTCGGAGAACCCGGTGCTGAAGGTGACGTCCGGCATCTGGGGCACGAGCTTCAGGTCGGCCCGGCGCAAATCGGACTTCCACCTGAGGCCGTCCGGGACGGCGTCACTGTCCGCCGGCACGGGAAACACGCCGACGTTCGTGACGAAACCCGACGGGTTTCTGTTGGTGTCCCACGACCCGTTCGGGACCAGGGTTGCGTCCACGGGGCTCGGCGCCCACGTGACGCGTTTGGGGACGCGCACGCGAACCGGAGCGTGTGTCGTGTACTTGCGGGCAGACCGCGGGCGGGCCGGTGTGTAATACTCCGGCCGAACGACCATGGGCTCCTTTGTGAAAGCGTACCTGACGGCGAGGATCACGACGGCGAGCGCGACGACGGCGAAAACAAGCGTCACGACGGGGTGATTCATTACCCTTTGGGGGAAAATAATTACGCGGCGGTACGCGAATTACGTGGATCAGAGTACATGTCGTCCCGAACGAGACACCCGTCGCCGTACCCGTCGTCGTCGTCGCGTTTCGGTTGCCGCGTTTCTCGCAACCGCATGTACTCTTCCCAAAAGTCGTGCAATTCGCCGACGTGGCGCTCGAACCACTGCTTGTCGCGCTCGATGACGACGATGTCCAGAAACGGGGCGCCGTCGGTCGTCAAAAACCCCGGTTTGTACTGAATGAAATACGTCGCGGGAACGTCGCACACTTCCATCTGAACTTGCACTTGCGGATAATAGTGGTGCGGGATGTGCCCCGGGACGATGCGTCGCTTGGTGGGGCACTTGATCTCGACCGCGAACCCGTTGGTCGTGATGCCGTCGGGGCTCGCCGCGAGCCACGGCAACCGTTCGTGCACGAGCAGCCCGAACTCGAGCGCCGTTTCGCCGAGTGCGTGCATGGCGGCGTCGCACGCTTCCTGTTCGTACTTGACGCCGTGCACGGCCGCCATGCTGCGCAGCGGGGCGTTGGACAGCTTTTTTTCGAGCGTTTCTGCCCGCGGGTCGCCCTTGAACGACGCAAACGGGGGAATGCCCAAAATCGCGGCCGCGTCCGACGCGGTGACGAGTCCCCTGCGAATGTCGTACCATTCCGGCGTGCGCTGCGCCCACTGCGGGCGTTTCAAAAGACTTTCGACGGCCGGGTGCATCTTCGTGTTTCTGTTACACGCGATCGAGGTTAAGCTCATTCGATAGCTCATTCGATGGTCGAGTACGGGTCGCTGAACATCGCGAACCCGATGTCGGCCTGGACGTCCGAAAACGGCAGCGCGCCAAACCCGCCAAACGCCTGCGGTTCGATTTCCTCCGAAAACTGGTCGAGCCACTTGAACGCGTCCGTGCCCACGAGGTGCTTGCCGTTTTGAAGCACGAGCGTCGGGACGGCCCGCAGCCCGGCCCGCTGGGATTCCGTCAGACTCGCCACGTTCACGACGGTCACCATGCCCGACCCGGTCTTGGACATCCGCAGGGCGTCCACAAACCTCGCGCAATTCGTGCACTCTGGCGAGACGATCGCGACGATGGACATGAAAAGAGCCGTCAAAAAAATCGTTAAGTCAATCATGAGTCTTCCCGGGCCGGAGTGGGTGCTCACGACCATACCGGAGCAAATCCCCGTCAGGGCGACGGATCCGTCCGCGGGCTACGGCAGCGGGACGTGCAAGAACGTTTCGGGAAACCGGTGCACGGTGGGTCTGCTGAACTTCACGAGCCCCGCCCCCGGCGGCACCGTGACCTTTCAGCTGTCCACGCACCTGGCCGGCGCGGTGTTCCGCCTGACGTACATCGACACCGAATTCATTCAGCCGATGATGATCGCCGGCGGGTCGATGCAGAGCGACGTGTTCTACGACGGACCATGCAGAGCGCCGGAATGTCGCCCGGAAGGGAAGATCAACCCGACGGAAGCGGGTGCAAAACGGGACGCGTTCACAGGCAAGTCGTCCTCGAAGCTGTTGTCGTACAAGATCACGGACACGTACGTGACGACCACCGTCCAAGCGGCATACTACGGCGGTGGAAGCCCTGGCGGGCCGTACGGATCGTTCCCGCAACCGTCCGACACGAAGATCTCCAAAAAGATCCGGTACCTGGGCCGCCCGGGGGAGATCGAATACGCCGTGACGTACGACTTGGAGAAAACGCAGACCGGATGTTTGTTCGAGGTGCTCGCGACGTGGATTCCGGTCGCGTCGAGCGAAACGATATACGCGTACACGCCCACCAAGGGCGGAGACAAGTGGCACTACTGGACCGACGCCAACGCCAAGTTCGGCGACGGGCAAGACCACATTTACGCGCCAACCGGGATGGTGACGACCACGAAGGACGGCAAGCGCGCGTGGGGCGTCGTGCCCGTCGGGGCCCCGAAGCAGGGGAATCTCCAGTTCAAGTGCATGATGCGCGCGGCCCGTGACGTCACCGACAACTGGAAGAAATTCAACGTCTCGACGCATGCGGGCGACACGCCGCTCAAGGGGAAGTACACGTGGACGTTCCGGATGTTCTTCGGGCCCCTCGAAGACGTCGCGGCCAAGACCCGCGAGGCCGTGCTCCGCGTCGCGCACGCGGGCGGTCCGGACTACCAGGCGTCCGGGTTCGATTAATTTCACCCGGTGTGGTAATGGAAACGCCCCAAACGCCTCAAACGCCCCAGTCCAGAACGTGGGTGTCGATGGCATACGCGCTCATCACCTGGCCCTTCAGAGCGTTGCACGCGGTTTTCGAGAAATAAATATCGCACCACACCATAATGAACTGGTACGTGGTGATCGTCGCGGCGGTCGTCGCGCTCGCGCTCGCGCTCTTTGCCAGCCGGCGGACCACCAAGGCGTCAAAGGAGTCCTTCGAACTGCCCCCCATGACGTTTTCGCAGCTTCCGGTCGACAAGACGTACGTGTTCGCCACGCCGATCCCGGACGACGCGAGCGCCTTCGACAAGAAACTGCATTCGTTCACGGACGCCCGCGTGCCGCGTAACGTGATTTCGGAATCTCGTCCCGAGCCCGTGCCGTACGTTGACAGCGAAATCCAGGGCATCGCGGAGCGCGCGCTGTCCCGTGCCAAGTCCGTCGGGCTCCAGTACATCTCGACGGAATTCGCGACCAAGGCGGTGGACTCCCTCGGCGGCGCCGCGTACGAAATCGCCTTCATCGCGTACGACCCGCTCAAAAACTTTGCAGTCAAACTGGCGCTGGAAGCCCTGGTGACCAAGAGTAACGCGATGTTCATCAAGACGTTCAAGTCGTTCAATCGCCAGGAATCCGCAAACGATCCCACCGCCCCCGTGGGGGCGCGTGACTTTGACGGCCGTGATGCGCCGTTCGAGACGGATCTCGGGATTGACTACGTGAAGTTGTACGGTTGACGTCACTGTTGATGATATTCAGTATGTCCACGGCCTCGGGGTCGTCGGACGATAGCGAGCGCCAGAGCGACGACTCGAATTTCACTGCCAGCGCCCTGGCGCGCAGGGTATTCTTTTCGCGTTCGAACCGCGCCGCCTCGTCGCCGGCGAGCTTTCGTTTTCCGAGTTCCAAGTCGGCCCACAGCACCTTGGCGTCGTCGCCCATCTCGCGCGCTATAGACGGCGAACGTTCTTTTCGTATCGCTTCCGCGAACTGCGGGTTCTCTCGATGTTTCATGGACTCGAGAAAACCCGTCACGTGGTGGTACCACTTGCCGTCGACGAATATCGGCCACGCGTAATCGTCGTCTGTAACCTTCATGGCCTCTGGCGCCGCGCGCGTGGTTAAACGATTTTTTTTGACTGCGTTTCATAATGAACATTCTTTCGGTTGTACTGCTCGTCGCGGCCGTCGTGTCGGGCGCGTTCGGCATCGTGTTCGTGGTCGAGGCGGTGCGCAAGCGCGACAAGAAGCGCAGCATCGCGTTTTCGACGGCGTCGTTCTTCGCGGCTATCGTCCTCGCGCTCGGGTCGTCGTACGCGGCGCACATGTCGACGCACAAGGGGTTTACCTTTCACGATTACGTGTGGAAAACGCCTTCCACACGCGTCAAGGAAGTGCGCGTTGATGCACCGACGATGACGGCGATGCTGTCGGGCGCCGGCGTGGCGTGACGTGGCGTGCACCAAGGTATTTAAGCGACGCCCCCGACGACGAAACCATTTTTAACTCATTTTTATCATGTTTCCCACGGAGCGTTCTCAGATCGACGTGGGCGGCCGCGAGTTCCGCGCACACAAGGTCCTCGATCCGGCGCGCGCGGAATTCGTGGACATCATGCGAGCGCTCGCGCGAGACGACCATCCGCGCCCGCGGCTGCCCGGGCCGAACCCGGTGTCGCTCGAGCGATCGCACCTTCCAGCGCTGCACGGTCGCGAATACCTGCTGAGCGAGAAAACCGACGGAGTGCGGTTCGTGCTCGCGTGCTTCAAGTACCGCGACGTGAAGATCGCGGCGATAATCGATCGCGCGCTGAACGTGTTTTTGTTTCCGCTCCGAAAAGTCCCCAAGGCGCTGTTCCAGGGATCTCTGATCGACGGCGAGCTCGCGTGGAACAAGCAATCCGGGTCGTTTACGTTCGTCGCATTCGACGCCGTGGTCCTGAGCGGCGTCACGGTGAGCCACGCCTCGCTGTACGACCGCGTGCTCGCGACCAAACGCGCGTTCTCGGCGTACGCGCCACACGAGGACGACCCCGCGGCGTTTGAGATAAAATCGTTCGTCCCGCTGCACGCACCGGCGCTGATCGACCAGTTCCTCCTCGAGGTTTCCGCCAAGTACGACGTCGACGGCGTGATCCTGACGCCCGTGCACGAAGAAGTCAAGTACGGGCGGCATTTCGGACTCTTCAAGCTCAAGACGAGCGGACGCCACACGGTCGATTTCAAATGCGACACGGCCGGGCACCTGTCGGTGTTCGATCCGAAGACCAGGGGGCACGTCGTCGTCGGCCAGTTGATCGTGGGTATTCCGGACAAGGAGTGCATCGTCGAGTGCTCGCACATGGGCGGTGGGGACCCGATCGTAAAGTACTGGAAGCTCCACCACGTGCGCAAGGACAAGACCACCGCCAACGACGTCCTCACGTACGAAAAAACCATGCTCAACATGCGCGAAAACGTGACGCTGAAGGACCTTATCAAGTCTGGTGGTGGCGGCGTTACAGCATCCGTTTGTACAGCAGCATGACGGCGTCTTTTTGAACGATATCGTTGACGTGCACCCGCGCCGATGACGCGTCGTCGTAATGCGTCCACTCTCCGCTGTGGCACGCGAGCGCGGTCCAGTGCCCGTCGGTCGCGTCGCCGTGGTGCAACAAAACGGCAAATAACACGTACCTGACCGCGGTTTTCCCCGCGGCGAGATGCTCATGAACGTGCATCTCGCCGTCGTACGCGGTAAACTGTTTGTCTTCCGACTTTTGTAACGTAATCACCAGAATCAAAGGCAACCGCGTGAACTCGTAGGTCGACACACTCTTGGACACCGCGTCGTCCACCGTCAGACCCAGAAACGTTTCAAACCCGACGGCGAGGCGGCGCTGGCCGAGAAAGATGTCCGTGATCGGCGAATACCCGGACGATGCGATGTACGCGTCCCACGATGGAAGGTCCCCGCCAAACGGCACCGGATGATCGGATATGCGTTTCGTGTTCGCGAGTGCCGCGTGCATCGAATCGAGCATCAGCATCAGCGCTTCTCCCGCGTCGTTCGTGTGCCGCTTTCCCTTGAACGATCTGTGCACCCTGAGAAACGCGTCGAGAACGCCGTTTGCGAAATCGGTCGAGTCGGTCGAGTTGGACCAGTACGCCGCGGCGAGTTTCGAAAACGCCACCGCGATGTCGCACGCGTTTTTCCGCTTTCTGAACAGACACTCTTCGAACATGTCGTGGCGAACGAAATTTACAAGTTGCGGGGCGTGGAGCAGGCACTGCAACGCCGCGTTCATCCAACACGTATTGCCTTGATTCGCCAGCCCTGGCATCTGATTCGCGTCGGACGTTCTTTTAAACTTGAATTAAACCTTGAATTAAACTTGAATCGTTTTGTCGAGGGTTTGCGCGCACACGCCCGCCGCGTGCATGATGTCGTATTTCGATACGTTGACTCCGAACTTTCGCGCGGTGGCGTACATCGCCGCGGCGACGATCGTACGCGGCTTTTTGCCGGAATCAAAGTCCGCGTCGGTCAAGGACGCAATGGTCTCGCGCCACAGTAGTCGGTGATCGTCCTTGGTCAAGTCGAGCCGGTTGACGTACGTGGACACCAGCGTTTCAAAGCCGCGCGACAGCTCAAACGTCCCGCAGCGGAGCGCGTCGTTGACGGTTTTGATGGCCGCGTTCAACGTTTTGATGTCGATCTGGCACGCCGTGGAAAACAACCGCAACTCGCGGTCGAGACGCTCGTTTTTGCACGCGTAAAACACGCACGCCGCCGCCGCCGCGCGCCGCGATTCGCCGCTCGGAGATTTTGCGTGCAGAAACCGCGCGAACATCTCTTTCGATTGTTCGAGTATCGTCACGGACGTGATGCACATCGACCTGCACACGGCTTCGATCGCCGCGCGAACGTCGCGCTCGAACGCGTCTCGACGATCGATCGACGCGGCCATCACGCGCTGCGATACGCCCGCGACGTCGGACATAAAGGTTCCGAGGCTGGCGTTGGGCATGCCGACGTGCGACACGTCCACGCCGGCGTCGTCGTAGCCGTACTCTGGACCGGTGTACAGCACCGGTTCGAGCACCACTCCACACTGCTGACACACGTCTTCGCTCCTGGACGAATCGAAGACGGGGTCGGGTTCGCCGTCGCAGTCGCACCGCCCGAATTCACGGCGAAACATTCTGAAAAATAACCCCCAAAACGCCCCATGCCGCTTTTATACGGTATTACTCGATGACGTGTCAAGACATGCCAACGTGTTACGCGAGCTGCAGGACCCACTCCTGGTTCTTTCCCTGTTCGTTCCACATGTCAACGGTGTGGTCGCCGCACTCGGGACGAACCGACAAAAACCGGTTGCACCCCGCGCGCGTCCCGGCAGCGGACTCGATGTAAAACGTGTCAGTTTTCCCCGGCACCGGGCGGAACCGCCACAGCTGATTCCCACCGGTCTCGTTCCAGAGATCGATTTCGCTAAACTGGCACTCCGATTTGACGGACAGCTTGTTGTTGCACGTCGTGCGCTTTTCGGGGGTGAGACTGAAGAGGTCGGTACCTTGCTTCAGTTCTATGATCCAACGAGGACCGTCAACCCAGAGGTCCACGTAATTTGCGTTGGACAGACACCATGGGGCCGACATCTTGTTATCGGCACAGTGCAATTTGGCCGCGGACCGGATGTACACGAACTTATTGACGAATTTGCGGAGTTCCATCGGTCTGACGGGCGTCGTGGTCGACAGAGGCGGTGGCAGAACGTCCGGCGGAGGAGGCGGGGGCGGCGAGGGCGGCGAGGGGGGTGGAACGATGCCGACGGCAACACCTGCTGCACGACCCGCATTTGCGACCGTTTGTCCGACCTTTTTGCCGACGTCCGCGACTTTGCCGAAGAACGATCCAAACGAAAACTCTTCTCTGCGCCCTTGGCGTTCTCGGTGTTTCCATATCATCCACGTTGCGATCAACACCACGACGGCCGCGGCGACTAGAAAAGCCACATCCCTTCGAACACGCATTTGTATTCCAACACATAAAAATCACGGCCCGACCCACATGCACTGCTTCCACCCCCGATCGGGGTCCTTGGGGTCTGTGTTGCCCCACGACATTCCCGTGTCCTTGCTGCCCGGGGGGCACACCCACTTGCCGTTCACGGGAATTCGCGTCGTATACGGACCGCCGCGCTGACACTGCTGCTGCGCCGTGTACCAATCGGAATTGTCCCAGTTCTTCCCCGTGTCGGTGGTCCCGCTCGGGCACATGTACCCCTTATCGGTGTACACCCGCCCCATGTACCCGACGAGACACTTCTTTTCCCACTGCCCATCGTTGTTCGGTACGGTGCCGTTGGGGCAGCTCCACCCCCACTTCGTACCGTCCCATCTCCACACCTGTGTCGTGTACGGCTTGTTGTAGCACGCCTTGGGCTCCTGGAATCCCGTTTCCACGGTCCACCACGGGCACGACCAGTCGAAATTGTCCCATTGTCTACCGGAATACGTCGGCGCGTACGGCGGCGGGACGATACCGACCACCGTTCCCGCGGTTTTCCCGGCATTGACGACCGTCGTCCCGACTGTTTTGCCGATTTCCGCGGTCTTTTGCCCGACGCCTTTGAAAAACCCGCCAACGTTGCTGAAGAACCCGTCTTCGCGCTTTTGACGTTTCCACATCACGAAGATTCCGGCCGCGAGCAGCACCACGACCGCCACGACGACTAGGAACGCCACGTCCTTTCGAATGCGCATTTACGTGTGCTCAGAAAAAAAGGGTCGAAACCGCTTAACGCGTTTCGAACCGTTTTCGGTATGACGAAACTCGTGACCGTGAAAACCGTCCAGGGGGGTGTCCTGCGATCGCTGTTCGACGCGCTCAAGGACATCGTCCACGACGTGAACCTTCGGTTCGACCCGACGGGCATCAAGCTCGTGACGATGGACAACGCAAAGTGCGCCTTGGTTCACCTGAAACTAGACGCGGACGCGTTCGAGGAGTACGAATGCACTGGGACACACGACATCGGCGTGAACGTCGCCAACGTGTTCAAGTTGATCCGGGCAGCGGGCAGCCACGATTCGATTTCGTTTTCGTACGACAAGGATGCGCCGCACGAACTGGAAATTTCCATTCAAAACTTTTCGAGGAACTCGACCACCACGTTTGCGCTCAAGCTGATCGAATTGGATTGCGACGAGATCGAAATCCAAGACGTCGATTTCGAGACGGTCGTCACGATACCGAGCGTGTACTTTCAAAGAATTTGTCGCGACATGTCGGACATTTCCAATTTCATGAGGATTCGCAACGAGAACGGAACGATCACGTTCGAGTGCACCGGTGATTTTGCGTCGCAAAAGACGGTCATTGGGAAAACGGACGAAGCGGTACACACTACGACGGGCGCGACGGGCACGACGGGCGCGACGGGCACGACGGGCGCGGACATTTCGACAAACGTGGAAGGATCGAGGTACGACGGGGAGTATTCTCTAAAGTACCTCACGGCGTTTTGCAAGTCGTCGAATCTGTGCCAGAGCGTGGAGCTGTACCTCCGCGAAAATTACCCGTTGGTCATGAGGTATGGCGTCGCGAGTCTTGGCAGTTTGAAGTTTTGTCTGATGCAGACATCTTCGTGATCATCACCGTCGCGGGCGGCGACGCTGTTCTTCGCGACGCTTACGTTCTTCGCGACGCTTACGTTCTTCGCGACGCTTACGTTCTTCGCGGCGCTTGCGTTCTTCGCGGCGCTTGCGTTCTTCTTGTTTACGCTTCAGAGCGCGCTGCTCGGCCGTCTTGCGGCCCTGCGCGGCCCGCTTCTGCTCGGCCATCTTGCGGCCCTGCGCGGCCCGCTTCTGCTCGGCCATCTTGCGGCCCTGCGCGGCCCGCTTCTGCTCGGCCATCTTGCGGCCCTGCGCGGCCCGCTTCTGGACACCGCCGCTGCT
>JACCDW011688292.1_pt1 | contig 21071 bp, 21 predicted proteins | sample 7449781 | NCBI WGS metagenome assembly JACCDW01 (sample SAMN15323449, study PRJNA562643) | freshwater metagenome | isolation source: river surface water | place: USA:Blue River Watershed | collected 2017-08-18
AGACGTTCGGCATATAACGCCCAGCCTTCTCCATAGCCTGAGACCCAGACACGATTTCTCTGGAAACGATTAAGGCGTTCAGTATTGATTTTGGTTGTTGCAACTTGAAGATGATGCCCTGGAACTGCTTCGTGATACCAGGTAGAGACAATATGCCACCAACCAAATGTCTTACGCCCCATGGTAGGAAACCAAGTTGTACCCGGACGAGTGAGATCTTCACTTGGCCCCATGTAGTAAGCCGCTGATGCACTTCCCTCGGGAGCAAGTCTTGCTTCACAATTACGAATTCGCGGATCAATATCAAACTCCTCACCGTCGAGTCGTTCAACAGCGGCCGCAATGAACTCTCGTAATCTTTTTAGTAATTCTTCCTCGCCTTCCACTATGTAACGTGGATCAGAGTCAAGGCGATCAGCAACCTCACGAAGTGTTGTGGCTTCAGGATAAAGTTTCTTCGCGGCAATCCACATACGTTCATTAATCATCTCTAGTTGCTTGATTCCCCACTCGTATGTGTCGCGAAGATCAAGATCTGCGCCGGTAAAGTGACGCGCCCACATTTTGTAGCGAGTTTCTCCTACTCCATCTGCAGCGAGGCATTGAGGCGCATAGACGTCACGCATCCAGACTGCCAATGCGGCACAAGCCCGCTCCGCCTTCTGAGCCGCGCCCATCAAAGCTTGATTGTCTGCTGCAGGATTGAACTTTTTCGCTACTGCTGAAAATGCACCTTTGGAGAATGTTTCGAGTTGACCGGCAGTGGCAAGAGCTTGTCTACGTGAGTTGACTTTACCTTGTGCAGCAACAAAATCCAGAGTCGACTTCCATCCTTCAAAAGCTGATTCAATTCCATCAAGTCGTTTTGTGACTTGTGAGATAGTTTCGGGCTGATCTTTCTTCATCATTTCAAAGACTTGTCGAATACTCGTGACCGGCGAGGAGATGAGATTAAAGAGAATGCGGGCCTCAAAGGTGTCGTTGAGATTGAGCTCTGAAGTAAGACGTTCTATAGCGACATCACGTGCAATTCGATCATATTCATTGACCGGAGTTTCATTCTTAAGGGCAGTTAAGGTCCTACGAGTGAGATCAGCGCGCTTCTCATTTCCCACCATAGAGAGATCATCAAGTTGATCATCAAGGCCAGGTACTCCCAACATCGTCGCACCAATCGGCGATAGTTTGATTCCCTCTTCTAAAAACGAATCGAGAATAGTAGTTATGGGAGTGCTAGACATGCTGCCTCTTTCTTAATCTTTTTTATCTTCAAGTTCGACGAGATCAAAATTGCCTTTGCCAATCTGCCCCTGTGTGCGATACAACTCAAGTTTTGCCCGAGTATCAGCAATATCTAGATTGCGCATTGTCAATTGGCCAATTCGATCGGTAGGTCCAAAGGCAGCGCTTTCAGTGCGTTCCATCGATAGCTTCTCTGGATGGTAACTAAATCCATCTCCCCTAGTATCAATGATTGAGTAATCATCACCGCGACGAAGACGGAGCGTGACCTCACCAGAAATAGCCGATGCAACCCAGCGGGTAAGTGACTCACGAAGCATGAGAGATTGTGGATCGAGCCAACGACCTTCATATAGAAGACGTCCTAAACGACGACCTTCAGCATGATAATTCGCAATCGTGTCCTCATTATGAATCGCAGAAAGTAAGCGTTCATAAGCGATAAAGAGCAGCGCCATTCCTGGCGCTTCGTAAATCCCACGGCTCTTAGCTTCAATGATGCGATTCTCGATCTGGTCAGACATACCAAGGCCATGTCGCCCGCCAATTGCATTTGCCTCTTTCATGAGTGCAACCGAAACCGCCAAATCTTTCCCATTAATTGCTACCGGACGCCCCTTCCTGAAAGTAATCCGGACATCTTCGCTCGAAATTAAAACTGAACTATCCCAAAATTTAACTCCCATAATGGGATCAACTAACTCAATAGAAGAGCTGAGTTCCTCCAGCTTCTTAGCTTCATGGGTTGCGCCAAGAATATTTGCGTCGGTCGAATAGGCTTTCTCTGCACTATCCCGATAGGGCATTTTTCTTGCGACTAACCAATCTGACATCTCTTTTCGTCCACCAAGTTCGCGGACGAAATCTTGATCTAACCAGGGTTTGTAGATTCGAAGATTAGGATTTGCTAATAAGCCATACCGATAAAAACGTTCTATGTCATTACCTTTGTATGTCGATCCATCGCCCCAAATTGATACTCCATCAGAGAGCATTGCTCGTACAAGTAGAGTTCCTGTAACCGCTCTGCCAAGCGGAGTAGTGTTGAAATATGCGCGACCACCAGTTCTGATATGAAAAGCTCCACATGCAATAGCTGCCAACCCTTCTTCTACAAGAGAGGTTTTGCAGTCAACAAGGCGAGCGATTTCTGCGCCATATTCTTTAGCGCGACTCGGAATACTCTCGATATTTCCTTCATCGTATTGTCCAAGATCTGCTGTGTAGGTACATGGCAGAGCGCCTTTTTCGCGCATCCATGCGACAGCGACTGATGTATCAAGGCCACCTGAAAAAGCAATGCCAACTCTTTCGCCTACTGGTAAAGCAGCAAGGACTTTTCCTTCAGATTTGCTCGACGGCATGGGGTAAGCCTAACTGAGAGCCCTATGGCGTTGCGCCTCAATCTCAAACTCAAGTTGCTTCATCAATACGGGTGAGATCCCCCATTGTTCGATGAGTGAATCCAACTCTTCAAAGTCCTTTTTCTGCGCAGGGGCGCCGGTCAAAACAGCGCGAATCATTAGATTTCTTGGCGTATGTTCACCTGCAATAAATTCAATCACTTCGGTTCGATAACCAAGAATTCGCAAAACTTGTGCGCGAATCGCATCGGTCAGAATATCTCCAACTCTCTCTTTCAATATTCCATGTTTAGTCACCACACCAAAAGGGTGAGGAATATTTGAGAGTTGTCGTTGAATATCATGTTGACAGCAGGGCGCTACAAGAATGATGGTGGATTCACTCTTAACTGCCCACGCTAGAGCGTCATCTGTGGCTGTATCACACGCGTGCAGCGCAATCGCAATATCAGTTTTTTGCTTTGGATAGGCAGAGATTTCAGCGGCAACAAAAGTCATTTCATCGGAAAATCCAGAGCGTTGGGAAATCTCAGTGTTTTTAGCTCGGCTATCATCTCGCGTATCTACTCCGACCGTGGTGACAGAAAACCCACGCTGCTTGAGATAGTGATGTGCCGCAAAAGTTAAATATGCACTTCCACATCCCAGATCTATCATGGCAATTTCTTCTTCACTCTTCCACTCCTGGCCAAGAAGATGGTCAATTATTTTGAGAAATTCATTGACCTGAAGAAACTTATCTGTTCGGGAAGGTTTGAGTTTCCCAGAGTTATCAGAGATTCCAAGTTCAATAAATATTGCGTCATCTTCACTAAGAAGTCGCCGCTTTCTACGATCATGCGATAGATTCGAAGAGTTCGCTCTCTCTTTCTTGGTGGCTTTTATACTCACTTGAGCTGCACCTGACTTTGTTATGCGTATGGATAGTTCCGTTTCTTGATTCTCCACGACGATATTGCCATACCCACTCTCAACAAAATCCGCTAACAAAACTTGATCTGGCAAGAGGTTTCTTGTGAAATCCTGCTTTCCATCATGACTTACAACTTGAAGGTGAACCACTCCCTTGAGTTCGACCGGCCTGATATCGATACGTACGAATGGAGGAACGTGGGCCCGTTGCCTTCCAGAGAGAACTACTCGACGAATGAGCGCGGGATCCTTCATCAGTGCAGTAGCACGTGATAAAGCTTCCTCGAGGTTTTCAATCACGCTCTTGCCTCCATCAACTTTTTTTGCCACCACGTTTTCATGCCGCGGGATTTTCATGCCGCCTCACATGCGCTCCCTCGGTTAGTCTACGGCCGTGAGAAATACTCGCCCAATATTCTGGATCTTCGTTCCAATTCTGCTTGCCTTCTCAATTGGTGCAGCTTGGGGAACCGTTCACTTTGGTCCCATAGGTAAACCCTCTCAAGCGGCTATTGAGTGCGCGAATCTCCAGAAATTTGTGGCAAATGAAGAGGTAGAGGGAAAGGCTGAATGGGTTGAGTATCGCTCTCTCGTTGATAAGTTCTTGGCACTCTCGCCTACATCTGATGCTCGAATTCCCTTGATTGAAGAGATTGCAAGTAAGGTGATTGGAGTTCTGGGACATGATCTCTTAATCTATAAAGAAATGGAGAAATTCTCTGGCTGTCTTCTCCAAAGTAAGCGAAGCGAAATCCCGGGACTTATTGAAGAGACTGAATCTGCAATAGCTTTTCTCAACGGTAGTACTCCAATAGATGGAACTTATTTCAATCCCGAAATTGGAACATGGAATGCTACCTACTATGAGGAATACCTTAGCGCGTTAGATTTCCTAAAGAGTTCAACAAAGGATGCTGTTTGATACACCTGTTTTCTACAACGAGCTCGGCAAATATTTTCATTCGAAGTTTTTAGTGGACGCTATTACGACTGTTACAGTGGTAGAAATACCAGCACTGCAGTAATGAGTAAAGCAAGCGCTGCAGACTGAATCAGAATTGTGAGCGCGGTCTTGCGGTCTGCACTACGGTCTTCTGGGCTTTGAACACGAGATAAATCGCCAAGCTTTCCAAGATTGAAAGTTCCCATCAAGCCATAAGCTAAGCAGAATTTCTTCCGTGACTGAATGAAGCCAATTGCAAAGACCATTGATGGGATGAAAAGTCCCCAACGCGCATTTGCGGGGGCATCGCTTCCGATTAGTCCCACCAGAGTGGTGATTGTCAGCAAGAGACCTAGAAGGGCAACAAACTGTCTGCGGCGAATTTCTGCTTTACCTAAGTTACAAGTTCCTGGAATATAGGAATAAGCCATCAGAAAGCTTCTTCGAGCTCTTCATCATCAGCCCAGACTGAGCTGTTTTCTTCCTGTTTTTCAACCCAGGATAGAAACGAGAGCGCCCCTTTCAGGGCTACCACAAGCAGCGTAATAACGGCAGCGATACGACGGACTGCTTTAATCATGTGCCAAGAGTAGTGGAGTTATTTCAAAGTTTCCAACGCAGCAAGAGCTGCCATCGCAGAGTTATGTCCTGGAATACCACTGACTCCACCACCACGTACCGCGCCCGCTCCTGCAATAAAGATTCTTGCTGAAGTCGTTTCTACGCCCCACACACGTGGGTCATCATCAGATTTCCAAGGAAATTGCAGATCACCATGAAAAATGTTGCCCCGCGGTAGACCTAAACTATGCTCAAGTTCTTGTGGCGTCTTTATTTCAATACATGGTTTACCGTTTTCATCAAGTGCAAGATAGCTCTCGATAGGTCTGATTAAGTAATCATTAAGCCCTGCAAGCACTCTCTCGGTGATCTCTTCTTTGACCGCATCATGGTCCTGATCAAAGAGCGAAGCAGGAGTGTGGAGAGCAAAAAGCGTTAAGGTATGAAAACCTTTAGCAATTAATTCAGGTGAGAGTATTGATGGATCGGTCAGAGTGTGGCAATACATCTCGGCAGGAATCTCTGTTGGAATTCTGCCCCGAGAGGCTGCTTCAAAGGCACTTTCTAATTGGAAATAGCTTTCATTGATGTGAAAGGTTCCCGCAAAAGCTTTCCGAGGATCATCACCACTTTTGAGTTGTGGTAGTTCCCTCAAGACCATATTAATCTTCAATTGTGAACCGTCGCGTAGTTCTGGTGCTTTTATTCCGGATATCTTCTCCAAGATTTTTGGAGCGCAATTTGCAAGCGCAACTCTAGAGGTTACTTCAACTTGCGCACTGGAGTGAGTCGATTTTCCTACAATAAGAAGGGATTCATCCTTATCGATAACGCTTGTTACCTCAATACCGGTTTGAATCTCGACACCCAAATCTAAGCAGCGCCGGTGCAGTTCTTCGACCAGTGCACCCATTCCACCTTCGGGAACTTTCCACTCCCCTGTTCCATTTCCGATGAGATGGTAAATGAAGCAAATATTTGCGGCGTGATCATTAGCGCTGGTAAAGGTTCCGATGAGCCCATCGGTCAAAACAACCCCTTTAATGAGGTCATCAAAGAAATTGTCATGGAGAGTTTGAGCTAATGTATTTTCCACCAATTCAATCCAGGTTAAGGGATCCACGAGCTCTCTGATCTCAGATTCTGTGGGAAGTGGCTTCAGCATGCTTGGTGCAATAACGTGAGCAAAATCCCGGACCGAGTCGTAGAAATTTTGCCAAGCTAAACTCTCTTCGTCACTTCCAGTCAGTTTTCGAAAAGATGTCAGTGTCTCATCATCAAAAATACGATTAATGAGAAGTCCTTGATCGCCATCGTCATCAAAATATGGTGTATATGAAGAGACTGATCTGCTTAGCGTAGTGAAATTAAGAGACAGGTCATGGATTATCTGGTCGGGAAGCAACGCAACTAGATAGGAATATCGAGACAAGCGAGCTGCAACACCATCAAAAGCTTGGACACTCGTAGTCGCGCCACCTGTGTGATCACTTTTTTCTAGAATCAGAACTTTTTTCCCAGCCAGAGCTAAATAACATGCTGCAATCAAACCATTATGTCCACTGCCAATAATTACTGCGTCGTATGAGGTAGTCATAACTTTCTCAATAAACCCCTCCCCATTTTTCTATAAACTTTTAACGATACGATCAAAAGCTTCAGTGATTATTTCTGGGCTAGTACCATAATTAATGCGAACAAATTGAGAATGACGTGGGCCGTACAGGTGTCCTCCATTGAGCGCTAATTTTCCTCGCTCCAAAATAGCCTTTGCTGGGTCATTTCCTAAATCGAGCGCTGACATATCTAGCCACGCCAGGTAGCCAAAATCCGGAATCCTATATTTGATTGCTGGAATCTTGATATCAATCAAATTCCTGATGAGATTTCTATTTTCGTCAAGAGAGGAGATAACACCATCTAGCCAGGGAACTGAATCTCGAAATGCCGCTGTAGCTGCTACGGCACCGAAGAGAGAAGCACGAAATGCCACAGAAATAGGCATCGAATTTATCTTTTCCTTGATAGCAGAGGAACTTGTGATGATTACGGCGCATTTGAGGCCAGCTAGGTTGAATCCTTTGCTCGCACTCGTAATAGTTACCCCTACATCTCTTGCATCATCACTGATTGCGAGAAATGGCTTGAAGTCTCCTGACTTAAATACCAAAGGACCATGAATCTCGTCGCTGATTATGTAAACACCGTAACGCTTTGCCAACGAAGCAAGTTCAGCTAACGATTCACTCTCAAAGATTGCTCCAACAGGATTATGCGGATGACAGAGAATGTGGACCTTAACCCCAGCCTTGTATTCTCTTTCAATAGCATCAAGATCTAGAGAGTGTTGAGAATTATCACTCTGCAAAGGAACATCAATCAGGGTGGCACCAACTTCTGCAACCCAGCGCCACATATTGTCGTAGACGGGAGAATTCAGCATCACTTTATCACCGCGACTAATCAGTGTACGGATCACTTCGACCGTTCCAACTCCGACATCTGTTGCGATGCGCATGTGCGAAACATCGACGCTCCATTTCCATCGCATCTGCGAGAAATGAGCAAATGCCTCAAACATTTCTGGAAAAGGACCGAGATATCCCGTATCTGAGCGATTAACCATATCTCGAAGTGCATCCTTAATAGGTTCTGCAATCGGAAAATCCATTTCGGCGACGGGAAGAGGCAATACATCACTGGGGAATTGTCGCCACTTAACGCTCTTTCTCTTTCTTAATTCTTGGAGTGGAAGAGCGCGAACTTCGTCCATGCCGAGCAGTATGCCACTACCAACCATCAATCAAAAGAATCTCAAAAAGGCTTATCCTTTGACCGATCCGGCTAATAAGCCCCGAACAAAATATCGTTGCAAAGCGAAAAACACCGCAACAGGAACCAAGATTGAAACAAAAGCTCCCGCCGTGAGTAACTCCCAATCTCCACCACGGGTACCGGTCATCTCCGCTAAGCGGACCATCAATGGCGCGATTTCTCTCTTTCCTCCGCCAAAAGTTAGAGCAACTAGCAGGTCATTCCAGACCCAAAGGAATTGAAATATCGCAAACGACGCGATAGCTGGGATGCTTAGCGGAAGCACAATTTGACGGAAAAGTTTGAAGTAATCAGCTCCGTCAACACGTGCAGCTTCAATTAGTTCACGCGGTAATTGGGCTATGAAATTGTGTAGCAAGAAAATAGCTAGTGGCAGACCAAACATTGTGTGTGCTAACCAAATTGGAATAAAAGTTCCCGTAATGCCAAAACTTGGAATTACGGTTACTGAGCCGATGTGTAAGCCTCCCGAGAACAACTGTAAGAGGGGAATTAGTGACATTTGAAGAGGAATAACTTGAAGCGCGAAAATCGCAAAGAAGATGAAGTTGCGTCCTCGAAAATCAAACCACGCAATTGCATATGCAGCAAAAATCGCGATTGTAATCGGAATAATCGTAGATGGAATAACAATGGCAAAGGTATTGAGGAAGTATTGACTCAATGGGGGCGTTGCTCCACGTCCTTCAAAAAGAACTCGTGAGTAATTTTCAAAAGTAAATTCTGGGTTCCTCAGCACTGTCCACCAGCCAGAAGAATTAATTCCCGTGCTGGGTCTTAACGACGTGACGAAAAGTCCGAATGTTGGAATAGTCCAGAGGACTGCCAGAATAATGGCTGCGAAACTCGCCCAAGGGCTTGATAGATGGACTTTTACACTCTCCACATCACGCGCACGCTTAGATTTCTTTAGAAGTTGTTGCGAGCTCATCGCTCTGCCCTTTCGCGACGAAGGTGCATTACGTTATATGCCACCAGCGGCAGAACGCCAAGGAACAAGATAATTGCTAAGGCACTTCCAGTTCCATAATTCAACGCTCTAAATGATTGGTTATACATCTCATTTGCAATCACACTCGTCTTGAAATTTCCACCAGTCATCGTTCTTATGATGTCAAAGACTTTAAGTGCACCAATAGTGATAGTGCTGAGCACCACGATGATTGTGCCTCGAATCATAGGAACAGTTACCTTGCTGAATCGTTTCCAACCACTCGCACCATCAAGCATAGAAGCTTCTAGAATCTCATCAGGAATCGCCTTAATGGCTGCCGAGAGCACCACCATGGCAAATCCAGTTTGAATCCAGACAAATACAATGATCAACAAGAAAGTATTGAGCGGAGTCGTCAGAATCCAATTAGTTGGCACATAACCCAACCATTCAGCAATCTGACTGAGCAAACCAATCTCTGCAACGCGATCATTGGGTTGAAATTGATAAACAAATTTCCAGATAATTCCCGCACCAACGAAAGAGATTGCCATTGGCATAAAAATGAGAGATTTAACAAGTCCAGGTCTGCGCATTCGATCCGTGAGGACTGCGATAGTAAGTCCAAATCCAGTCGAGGCCAGTGGCGCAACCACCATCCAGATACCAGTATTCTTCAAAACATCAAGAATTTCAGGTTGGGTAAACGCCCAATGGTAATTTTCCAGACCTACGAAAGATTCTCCGCGTGCATCGCGAAAAGAGAGATATAGAGTGCGGAACGCTGGCGCAATTAATCCAACAAATAAAAGGAGGATTGCAGGTGCAAGGAAAAGTAAATATTTAACATATCTCTGTACCCGCTCTGAGCTACGTTCTGCTAACCAGAACGCTAGAGTCACAAGGGTTGCGAAAATTAAAATCGTTATGAGCAGGCTACTGATTTTTGATACTGCTTGTTCTAGTTGGGTCTGACGAGCGGCAATTTCCAGCATCGTCACTCCCCTCCTAAATTATCGCGCGACAAGCGTTTGGACTCGCACTTATTGCTAGTACTTCTTGATGATATTACGGAGATTCTTGTTACGTAAGGGGTGTAGCACTTTTGAGTACTACACCCCTTACAACTGCTTTCATCGTTAGCTCAGCAGAGCTTTAGATGATTTAACTCAGATCAAGAGTGAGTTATGACTTTGGCCATGACTTCTCAATCGCATCAAGAACAGCCTTGTCAGACTTATTCTCAGCGACCCAAGCAGTCATTTCCTTCCAGAAGGAACCAGCGCCGACCGCAGCTGGCATCGCGTCAGATCCATCGAAACGGAAAATGGTTGCATTCTTAAGAATTTCAACCGCATTCTTGTTTACTGGGTCTGCAACGTTGGCAGTGTCGAGGCCTTTGTTAGCTGAGAACCAACCACCAAGAGCCGCCTTTTTGTTATTCCATTCTGGTGATGTGAGGTACAACTGAACTGCTTGTACTTCGCCGCGATCTGCAAATGCACCAACAAATTCGCCGCCACCTAGTGCAGGACGTTGATCAGCAGAGACTCCTGGGAAGTAGAAGGTTGTGATTCCACCTTCAACATCAGTATCTTCTGGAGTAACGATTGTCGCACCATAATCAGCAGCAAGAATTCCGCCAATGAAAGAAGCTTGGCGGTGCATTGCACATGAGCCGTCCACAATTCCAGCTCCACCCTCTTGGAAGGTGGTAGTTGCAATGGCAGAAACGTTTCCGACGTACTTCGCATTCTTAAGGATTTTTCCTGCTTCCTTGAGAACAGCTGCGACCTTTGGATCGTTAAACGGCATTGTGTGATTTACCCATGCGTCATATGTTGCTGCGTCATTTACGCGAAGCATGATGTCTTCCATCCAGTCAGTTCCAACCCAACCGGTTGCATCGCCAGATCCGAAACCAACACACCATGGCTGAACTTTGCCTTCAGATGCGATCTTGTCGGAGAGAGCTAGTAACTCTGGCCAAGTAGTTGGGATTGTCCAACCATTGTCAGCAAAAGTTTTTGGTGAGTACCAGACGAATGACTTCACGTTTGCACCAAGTGGAGCAGCATAGAAAGCTCCATCTACGGTTCCGTATGCCTTCCAATCTGCACCATAGAACTCATCTGCTGCTGCGGATACAGCATCAGTTGCTGGGAACATCTTTCCGGTTGCAACCATAGCCTTGAGTAGACCTGGCTGTGGGAAGACTGCGAGATCAGGAGCAGTTCCACCTTCGACACGTACTGGAAGTTGTGCTTCAAATTCAGCAGTTCCATTCCAGTTGATCGTGATTCCTGTGCACTCTTCGAACTCTGCAAAGGATTCCTGATAGATCTCAGCTTCCGGGCTACGAATGGATGAGTAGATTTCTACTTCAGTTCCCTCGTGACCTTGATAAGCGGAATAAGCGTCGCAATTTGCGCCACCTGCAGAGTCATCTGATGATGAACATCCGCTAATGACCAAAGAGAGCGCCGCAAATACCGATGTCGCCAACACAAGCTGACGACGCCGCAAGAATGCGGTCATATAGTTTCCCCTTTCGAAAGGACCATAGAATTTCCTTAAGTCAGTGATTTCTCAGTAGAACTTAAGGAATTAGGCTCATCATTCTCTTGGGGCGCCTTGTGGGCAATAGATAACCCCCTGTAAATGCTCTGCAAATGATTAACAGTTTGATTACGGGCCCGTAACGGCCGCAATCACCGCGGGCCGGCTAACCAGACAGTTGTGTGGTCGGGTAAATGCAATAAGCCTCCATCAGCTCGTGCCCCTGGGCTTGAACTCAAAGCAATAGTGAAGTCATTCGCACTCTCCTCCAAGGTGAGATCTAAGTGCTGACCAGTCGTATTTGAATAGAGAATGAAGTGTTCACCACGGCGAAATGCCAGAACACCGCGAGGGGAATCAATCCATGAAATCTTCTGCAATCTTTGATCAGTCTTACCTTCACTACCATTGAGAGTAAACAGCTTCCGTCGCATTGCAAGGGATTTTTTGTAGAGCTCTAGATAACTTTCTGCAGAATTCTGAGAATTTACGGCAAGAGCGTCCCAACCTTCAGGCATAGGGAGCCATGGTTCCCCTGAAGTGAATCCATAATGGGGCAGGCCAGCGCTCCATGGAATAGGAACGCGTGCTCCGTCCCGTCCCTTATCTGCCCCATGAGTTCTGAAGTAGACAGGATCCTGACGTCGATGGTCAGGAATAGAGCCATCTTCGAGCCCCAACTCCTCGCCTTGAAATATGTAAATGCCCCCTGGAAGCGCATGCGTCAGCAGCGCCATAGCCCGAGCTTTTTTACTTCCTAACTCTCCCCCACCAAGTCGCGTTACCAGTCGTGGCGAATCATGGTTGCAGAGAACCCAGGTTGCCGGCGCACCAACGGCGCTAACTTCATGAAGAGTTCTATCAATTGCTGACTTGAGAAAACTTGCGTCCCACTCTGCAATGAGAAAATCGAAATTGAAAATCTGATGCAATTCATCTTCTCTGACATATCTCGTTGCACGAGAGCTCGGGTGAACCCACGCTTCAGCAACGCTCATTCTTTGACCAGAATATGAATCAAATATCCTCCGCCAATTTCGATAAATCTCATGAACGCCTTCCCTATCAAAGAAGGGCACATCCGAAAGCAATGATTCGCGCTCGTCTCGTGGCATATCACTGACATCCAGTCGAAGAGCTCGCGTCAATCCCTCCGGATCACGATGATCCTGAAGAATTTTGTCTTTTACCAATCCATGAGCAACATCAATTCGAAAACCATCTACACCTTTTTCCAGCCAGAATCGTAAAGTTTTTTCAAAATCACGTTTCACCTCATTGTTTTCCCAGTTGAGATCGGCTTGTGAAGAGTCAAAAAGATGTAAGTACCACTGTCCAGGTTTTCCATCTATTTCCTTAATTCGAGTCCAGGCCGAACCCCCAAAAATTGAACACCAGTTATTAGGTGGAATATCACCGTTGACTCCACGGCCATCATAAAAATGAAATCTTGCTCTGGCTGTCGAACCAGGTGGAGATTTCAGCGCTTCTTGAAACCACACATGCTCGGTCGAGAAATGATTTGGAACAATATCGACAATAATGCGCAGTCCGTATTTATGTGCTGATTCAATAAGAGCTTCAGCATCGCTGATAGATCCAAAACGCCGGTCAACATCGCGCGGGTTAGATACGTCATATCCACCATCTTTATTTGGTGAGGTATAAAAAGGGCTGAGCCAAATTGCATCAACCCCCAGCGATTTTATGTAATCTAATTTTGATATGACGCCAAGCAGATCTCCCTCACCATCTCCATTCGAATCCTGAAAAGAACGGGGGTAGACCTGATAGATAGCGGCTTCTCGCCACCATAGCCTTGCCGAATCAGAACTATTTTCCTTCAAGATATGTGAGGGCATAAAGAGAATTAGTCTAAGCGCCTTGTGGAATTGCGTACGACAAGCGTTGTGGGCAGAGTAAGCGAATGTGACTCACTTTTCGGAGCCTTCAATCTCTCCATAATCGACCAGGCTGCCATTTCGCCCATGAGTTGCACAGGTTGCTCAATTGTTGTGAGGTCAGAGAATTCTGCCATTTCATGTCCATCAAAACCGATGATAGAAATATCATCCGGGACTTTTAATCCATTGCGGCGAATTGCCTGGAGCGCTCCGAGTGCCATCTCATCGGATTGAGCAAAGATTGCAGTAGGTCGATCAGGTCTTGCTAAAAGATCATCCATCGCACGGCTTGCACCATGCATTGTGAAATCTCCATAAACTTCTCGCGAAGGTTTCCATTCGAGACCACTCTCGGCAAGCACTTGCATGAATCCATTACGTCGATCTTGCGGCACGCTAAAACCAAAAGGATCATCGGGTCGACCTGAAATTAAACCGATTTTCTTATGTCCTAAATTCACAAGATGTTGAGTCGCAGTACGTGCACCAGAAACGTCATCGATTGCAACGCTTGAGCATTGTGCGTGGTGCATTCCTACAAGGGCAATCGGGATTCCTAGTCCTAACATCGATTCAAATTCCTCCTCCGTTGGAGGCAAGCTGATAACTACGAGAGCATCAACGCGTCCTTTCAGGAGTTGATGTTGAAAAAGTCTTTCCCGGCCCTTCATTTGAGAGAAGTTATAGAGAAGTAAATCGAGACCCGCTTCACGAAGCGCTTGTTCAGCGCCATTGATAACCTGAGCGAAGTACCAGCGAGAAATGTACGGAGCTACCACGCCTACTGAATTTGTTCTCCCATAGAGAGCCTTGGCAGAATTTTGAGGAATCATATAGTTCAGTTTTTCAGCAGCATCTAGAATTTTCTTTCGAGTCTCCGGATTGACATGATGAAGACCGCGCAGCGCTCTCGACACTGTTGCGATGGAGACATCAGCTTCCGCAGCAACTTCTTTGATACCTACTTTGTTGCCCGTGTTCATAGTCTTTTCACCTCACTTCTGGAAATAGTCCGCATCCTCATGTAAAAATCTGTAAGCGGCTAAAAATAGACTGCAAATCCGAAAATGGCTAGAGATTTTTTGCTGCTAGCGTCTCCTCTGTGGCAATTACCCTTGCAGAATCCAAGTCTGCCGCGCGAGAAATCGTCCGAATCAATCCACGTTTCCAAATTGTTATAGAACGTGCAGGTTTCTGCAGCATCGGCATGGAGCAACCCGCGCATCTACGCGAGAGTAACTTCTCATCTCTGGCCTCATCGATCATCTCTCAGCAACTCTCAACAAAAGCTGCTGCCACCATTATTCAACGCGTTCAGGAATTATCTGGTGGAACTCTTCAAGCCAATAAATTGGCGAGAATTTCACCAGCTGCTTTGAGGAGATCTGGGTGTTCAGATGCAAAAACGCGTGCAATCCGGCAACTTGCTCTTGCGACAGTAAATCGAGAAATTCCCATGCAAGCGCTACATCGTTTGAGCGATGACAAGATTAAGGAGTATCTGCTGCCTCAATTTGGTATCGGTAACTGGACCGTTGAGATGTTTCTAATGTTCCAACTGGGGCGGCAGGATGTTTGGCCAGTAGGAGATTTAGGGGTGCGCCGCGGCTGGGAAAAGTTACATCGACTGAGAAGCGAGATTGCTCCCAAGAGATTGCAGAAGATAGGAGAGGCTTATTCTCCGTATCGAAGCCATCTTGCTTGGTACTGCTGGAGAGCGCTAGAAGTTTTGTAGAGTGAACACTTCACCATATGGCTGAGAATTACCGATTTACGTTTGCTTTGGTTCGAGAGTTAAGGCAACTGAATTAATACACCATCGTTGATCCGTAGGTACTGCATATCCCTCACCTTCAAAAACATGACCTAAGTGAGAGCCACAGGATGCACATCTCACTTCAGTTCTAATGCGGGGAGCCAATGAGCGATCTTCAAGGAGAATGACAGCATCGGCTTCTGTCGGCGCATAGAAAGAAGGCCAACCACAGCCAGAATGAAATTTAGCCTCGCTTCGAAACAACTCCGCGTTGCACGCTTTACATTTGTAAACTCCGATTGTCTCTGTCTCATAGTACTTTCCGGTGAAGGCAACTTCAGTGCCCGCTTTACGAAGTACTTCAAAAGAGAGTGGATCAAGTTCGTCTTTCAACTTTTGGTCATCAACTTGAACGGGAAAAGGCTTTCCTGTTTGAGGATTAATTTTTGGCAACTCAGCACCTGATTGCATATATCGAGTCTCTCTACTTCATCACGGGGAAGGCAACCCCCGTAGTGGAATGACAGTCGTATCCGTCAGGATTCTTCATAAGATATTTCTGGTGATACTCCTCTGCTAACCAATAGTGATAAGGAGCAGCATCATTGATTTCTGTGACGATTTCACCGAAGCCATTCTTTATCAGGACCTCGTTGTAAATTTCTCGAGTATTTACAGCAGCAATCATCTGCTCTTCACTCGTTGTAAATATGGCGCTCCGATATTGGGTTCCGATGTCGCCACCTTGTCTATTTAAAGAAGTGGGATCGTGCATAATCCAGAACTCTTCGAGCAATCGCTGATAGGAAATCTGAGAAGGATCGAAAAGAACTTCTACAGTCTCTGCATGATTAGTGCTACCAGTACACACATCCTTGTACGTGGGTTGAGGAGTTACGCCGCCCATGTAGCCAACCGAAGTGGAAACAACTCCAGGCAAATTCCAGAATCGTCTTTCGGCTCCCCAAAAACAGCCGGTGGCAAAGTAAGCGCGTTGATTCACGAGCGCATCTTGGCATGAACATTCACTGATAATCTTGCCGAAAGCGCCCCCGTAGCTCAGGGGATAGAGCACCGCCCTCCGGAGGCGGGTGCACAGGTTCGAATCCTGTCGGGGGCACCAAAAATCTTCTTGCCGCGATTAATGGTGTAATTCACCTCTTTTTCTATAATTTTCATCAAATTACCGTCACAGACTCTTGAGTAAAGAAGTTTCTCGCGGGAGAATTGGGTTCGCAATCAGCCCTATTCGGGCAACAAGCACTACCACACAAGCCTCTGCTTGATGGTGAGCGCCTGAAAGCACCGACCTACATTAGGACCAACATAAGGAGAGAAAATAATGACTATGGATTGGCGCCATCGTGCAGCATGTCGCGATGTCGATCCAGAATTGTTTTTTCCGGTAGGAAATACTGGTCCTGCTATCGCGCAGATTGAAGAAGCGAAGAAAGTTTGTGTTCGTTGTGAAGTGCGTGAACCTTGTCTGCAGTGGGCGCTGGAAAGTGGTCAGGATTCAGGTGTGTGGGGTGGGCTCTCTGAGGATGAACGACGAGCCATGAAGCGACGTGCCGCTCGAAATCGCGCCCGACTCATGGAGCACCAACTACCCGAGTAATTCAACGTGAAATTGGGAAGGTGATCCTGACTTCAGTTCCTGTTTTGGGTTTAATGAACTCGATAGCGCCTGCTAATTCATTGAGCGTTAGCGTGTGAACAATTTGCAATCCCAAATTTGTATTTTTTTCTAATGAGAATTCAGCAGGTATCCCCACTCCATCATCAATCACAGAAGCGGTCATCGTGCTTCCATCTCTAGTTACAACTACACGAACTTCAGAGCCTGTCTGCGATACCCCATGTTCGAGTGCATTGTGAACTAATTCTGTAATGACTAATGCAAGAGGAGTCGCAACAAGCGAAGGGATGGCACCAAATTCGCCATCCTTGCTGATAGAAATTTCGTTTGGCCTTGTACTTAATTCAACTGCGCTCTGAATGATCTTCGATATGACCTCATCAAATTGCACAGAGTCCTGTGCAGAGGCTGATAGCGTTTCGTGGACTAGGGCGATGGATGCAACGCGGCGGACTGCTTCCTCAATTGCCGCGCTGGCATTAGGGTCTTCGATTCGTCGCGATTGCAGACGTAAAAGAGCAGAGACTGTTTGAAGGTTGTTCTTTACTCGATGATGTATCTCACGAATAGTGGCATCTTTACTAATCAGGGCGCGATCTTTCCTTCGTAATTCAGTCACGTTGTGAACTAGAACTACCGCACCAATTCGATTGTCGCCTTCAGTCAAAGGGATTGCTAGTAGATCAACAACACCGCTGGAATTTTCGAACTCATCTCGGCGCAGCACACGGCCACTCATTGCAACGCGCCAATTTTCTTCGCGTGGATTAGATCCTTCGCTCTGTCGTGATAGCGAATCAAGTACATCCCCGAGAATGTGCCCTTCAAGATCTCGCTCCCAACCCAACCTACTAAAAGCAGACCGCGCATTTGGGCTGGCAAAAACTACTTCACCTTCAACATTAAGTCGCACTAAACCATCACCCACTCGAGGTGCGGCTTCAGCTAGATAAACAGAGTTCTTAACAGGGAAATTTCCTTCTGCAATCATTCGATAAATATGGTTTGCAATCTCTCGATAGTTGAGTTCTAGTCGAGAAGGCGTTCTCATCGTTTCAATATTGCGATGACGAGAGATAACTGCGATTACTCTTCCTTGGAAGAACACTGGAATGGTTTCTTCCTTGATTCGTAAATCCCCCACTTGTTCAGGTTGAGTATCACGAACAATGTCTCCTGTAGAAAGTGCGTGATCAATGTGTGCTCGCGCACCCCACCCAACTTCCTGACCTATGACATCTTGCGTGAACACTGTTGCCGCTGTCATAGGGCGAATCTGTGCGATGGCAAGATGGCCAACGGGCCAACTTTTTTCATCAGATCTTCGCGGCACCCAGAGCACCAAATCAGCAAATGAAATATCAGCTAATAGTTGCCACTCTGCAACTAGTTCACCTAGTCGAGCAACATCGAATTCCGTGAGCGATGTTGCTCCTGAAACGAGGTGGCGAAAATGCATGGGTGAAAGGGTACTTCAGATGAATTCATCTAAATAAACTGAGAGCTCTCGTATTGCCTTCCGCAAAGGAGTTCTTGGACCCACCTCGTTGAGGGCGGAGTAGCGCCCCTGGGCACGATCAAGAACTGCGCTATCTCGAGGCAAGATAAAACCTCGACTTTCACCAAGTTGCGAACGGAAACTCTTCTTTAATGCAATATCTCTACTTGAGTCTCCACTCTTATTGAGAACATACGTAACCGAAACATTGCTCATCTCAGCAGCTACAAATCTTCGAAATTCATCCATCGCAGATATGGCGTGTCCCTGAGACTGGAGCACATAGATTATGTGAGTACTCTGGCTGATTACATCGAGAAATCTCCTACCAGATAATCGACGATCAGTTGCAAGTGAAGTAAGTTTGGCTGTAGCGCCAAGATCAAAGCAATTCACATGCGGATTGATGTTGTTAAATTCTGCGGAGTTGACTTCAGAATCAATATTTATCAGCGATAAATTTGGTGAGATTTTTACTTTGCTTTCAGACATTAAGCCGAGCATATAGTGCTGGTCCTTACGATTCGTGTCCGCATCTATCAAACTAATCGGTCGTTGTGAAGATAGCTCTGCTGCAACATTGAGAGTTAAAGTAGAAATTCCAGGCGCAGACGAAGTTCCCGTGAAGGTAAGCCAATTATTTTGTTTCTGTTTCATGGTTCGTGTTTGAACACCTGATTCGGGTTCTCTCAAAGCTTTCATCGCGCGGGGATATATTTTTTCTATTGAGAGATGCGAAGAGGGTGAAATCTCCAAGAATGAAATATTTTTCGCAGTAATGGAATTACGTACTTCTCGATTCTCAAGATAATCACTTGTCAAAATGACTAAAGTTCTTACCTCATGATTAAGAGACAAAATGACAGCTGCCAAAGTTTCTTGCGAGTAACAGCGCTGTATTAAAAAGAATCCGTGTGGAGAAAGAGCCGAGATGATTCGATCTTCTAAATCAGCATGGTCAAGAGCTGTAATTAAGGCGAAATTCAAATTCGCTTCACCACTATAAAATCAAATGCTGTCATCGATGATATGAATCTCGGTACAGTTTCTTCTGGAACTAATATTGTTATACCGATTTCCCCACCCATTTTGCTAGCTTCAAAATCAATTGCGTCTACCGAGACATTAGTGAGAAGTGTTTGCGATTTTCTATCACTCTTTGTATCAATATTTCCTTCAAATTGATTTTTCGGTAAGCCGTAGATATCGATCTGACTTCCGCTTTTGACACCAGTTGGTATGCGAGATCGAGGCAACGCAATAGGAATCCGTCTCAACTGAGTTCTAAACTCAGTTGAGACTCCGTAGGCAGGAATCAACTCTGATGCACCTAGTGGTCTCACAACATAATTTCCAATAATGGAAGTTGATCCATCAAGATAATAGGAGGCATTGTTTGGAAGTAACACTCTCGACTTAATGACATCGCTAGCTTCGATAATTTCACCGGGTGCTAGATCCGTTACAGCACTCCACACGATAGTCATACGATTATTTGTCTCCGAAATTACATAAGCAGAGATAAAAGAGGTTGCAATCAAGATAACCCCAAGTGCCATTCTGGGATTGAAATGGAATTTTGCAAAACTCTTTTTCGGCATAGTCACTTTCATCTCACGTTTATTCTCATTCATAGGAGATGGATATCCCTCCCACATGGGCATACTCGAGTTATCCACAGTCATATTGGAGCTTACAAATATTGTGGAAAAGGCTTGCTTCTCATTCATCTCATACTTTCGTATGAGTTCACGAGCTAAATAATTGGGAAATCTTCACCTATGGACTTTGCCCCGTTAACAACACATCCCATGTTGGATCTCTTTAATCATCCAAGTCGTGTGGAATTGATAGAAAAAGAAGTAGCAATAAAGAAACTTTACTTAGTGCCAACCTCTCACGGTGAATCGTACGATCCAGATTTTGCTCCTAATCCATCTCCTTTATCAGAACTTCCAAATCTCGAAAGATGGACTTTGATGTACATAGTAAGCACCTTAGAAATCCTTGCGGGGAGGCGTTCTCCTCAACAAGTAGCTCGATCTACCCATAGATTCACCTATAACTCAATCGTGCAAAAAGTTGGATTGCTCAACGAGATCCCTAAGATTAGGAAGATTCACCGTCATCAACCCATTGAAGGGGTTATTGAAGTAACTGTGACGTTGGCTTTTAAGTCGCGAGTTCGTGCCCTTGTAGCACGATTTGAAGGTGTTGATCGTAAATGGCTCTGTACCGAACTCGAACTGTTATGAAGCTCCGTGGCAACGCTTAAATTTCTTCCCCGAACCACAAGGACAAGGCGCGTTGCGAGAGACTCCATCGCTTTTCGTGGTCGCTACTGAACCAGATTCATTAGGAGCGGAATATTTCAACTCTTGCGATGGAGCAGCAGGCGTTACACCTTTAGCTTCCACGTGATTGTCTTCTACCTTAACTTCAACATTAAATAGGAATCCCACCATCTCCTCTTTAACTGCATCCATCATGGCAGAGAAAAGTTCATAACCCTCTTTTTGATATTCAACAAGAGGATCGCGTTGCGCCATGGCACGTAAGCCAATTCCCTCTTGGAGATAATCCATCTCGTAAAGATGTTCACGCCATTTGCGATCGAGAACTGAAAGCAAAATTTTTCGTTCCAATTCGCGAATTACTTCAGCACCCAATTCGTTTTCGCGTTTTTCGTAAGCCGCAAATATGTCATCAATAATACGTTGTGTTAAGAAATCATTATCAAGCCCAGTGCGGCCGCCCACTTCTCTTTCGAGATCTTCTATCCTCAATGAGATTGGGTAAGTGGATTTCAATACAGTCCAAAGCTGATCAAGGTCCCACTCTTCGGGGAACCCCTCGCTAGTTGCAGAAGATACATAGCCACGAATGGTGTCTTCAATAAAAGTGCTCACCTGATCTTTGATGTC
>JACCDW011369041.1_pt1 | contig 21069 bp, 14 predicted proteins | sample 7449781 | NCBI WGS metagenome assembly JACCDW01 (sample SAMN15323449, study PRJNA562643) | freshwater metagenome | isolation source: river surface water | place: USA:Blue River Watershed | collected 2017-08-18
TCCAATTTAAAACCGATTGTATTTTTTGTTGTTTCGCATTCGCGAGTGCATTTTGCGCATTCAATGTGTCAATAATATTACCAACGCCCTCTTTATAGCGCCCCAATGCAACACGAGAGGACTCTTCAGCGCTTGATACCAAAATATTTGATGCAGTGATCGATTCATTTGCTGTCTTTAGATTTTGATAAGCCGTCCACACATCAAGGGATACCTGAAGTTTTAATTGATCTCTTTTTGAGGCATTGAGCTCTGCCGTTGCTTCAGCAGAACGAATTAGATAAGTTGGTTTATAGCCTTCGAATAGAGGTATGCTAAGAAATATACCGATTTGAGAACTATTTTGGGAGGTGACTCCTAATAAATTTTCATCATATTGATTAGAAGCATCAATTCTCACTTTAGGCTTAGCATCAGCTTTAACAGCTTCAATTTTAGCTATGGAAGCTTTAAGTTGAGCTTCACTTGCAATTAAATCAGGTCTTTGCAGTCTAGCTTGCTCAATTAATGCTTCAATATCTTGATCCACTATTTCAGGAACCCTATCTAGCTCACCGTCAGCCATTTGAAAATTCATATTAGCTGGAACCCCCATAATATTTGCTAGGTTGCCATAAGCGATTTTAAGTGCACCTTCATTTTTAAGTTTAGTTAAAGTGGCATTCGCAAATGAAGTTTGTGCTTGAAGTTTATCAGCAGGTGTTGCAACCCCTGCAAGATATTTGGCTTCTGCTGATTTAAAACTTTCCTGAAAAAGACGTTCAGTATCAATAGAAGCATTGAGAATAGCTCGAGTCGCATGAACTTGATAGAAGGCATTCACCGCAGCCAACAAGACAGTTTGAACCGTTGCATTTTGAGTCGCACTTGCAGCTCTCAAAAGTTCATTCGCATTTTCTAAATTAGCATCGCGACTTCCGAAATCATACAAGAGATAAGATGCCACAATTCGATTTGTCGTATTCGAATAGTTTGTTGTTCGATTTTTATTTTCAGTAGCAGATAATGTATCGGTCACTGAGGGAAAGAAAAGAGAACGTGCAACGCCTACTTGGGCTGCTTGTACCTTAGCATTTGCGTATACCTCTCTTGTTTGTGGGTTATGACAAAGCGCTGCTTCAGTCACATCAACTAAGGATAAAGGCTTGTCGTAAGTTCTCGTACCACAAGGATCCAAAGTGGATGCATCGAGATAACCTTGGGGTATTCGCGAAATACTTTCTTCCTTTAAATCTTTATCTGAATACCAAATCGACTCAACCGCATATGCTGGGATATACATGGTTAATAAAGAAACAATCAGAAAAATGCGAGAAAGATTCAAGTATAAAAATTTTTTGAAAAATTGGGTTGAGAAATGCAACATATACTTAAAATCTTAACATAGCCATATGACAAATAAGTTTATATCAATGAGACTTCAGCACATGGTCATAAAAAGCTTTTGCAATGGGGGATAACTGTTTCCCTCTTAAATAGACAAGATGCCATTGCGATTTAATTGGAAAGTCCTGAAGGTTGAGTACTGAAATTTCATTTTCAAAATCAAATTGATCGAGAGCGTGAATAGAAATGACCGCTACACCTAAATGACTTGCCACTGCTTTTTTAATAGCTTCGTTATTTCCGAGTTCTAGTAAAAGACTAGGGGTAAAATTTTTTTGTTTAAAATGCATATCAACGCTCATTCGCGTTCCCGATCCTAATTCTCTTAGAATGAATCTTTCTTCCTTCAAATCTTGCAATCGAAGATTTTTTTTATCAGCTAATGGATGATTTTTATATGCAATCATACAAAGTGGATTGGGCATAAGAATATGATCTTCAAGGTCAATATGAATTGGGGGCTTTGACATTACATATAAATCGTCACTATTGTCCTCTAGACGCTTAATGACGCCGTCGCGATTTAATATTTCTAGTGAAATATCTACCTCAGGATATTTACTACAAAATGAACCTAAAAATTTTGGAATAAAGTATTTTGCAGTACTCACGACTGCAACTCTTAATCTCCCTTTTGTTAAGCCTTTTGTTTGGGTCACATGTTGCTCAAAAGCTTCCCATCTATCTATCGTCTCTCTTGCCGTTTTTTCAAATTCGTGACCTAAAGCTGTTAAGTGAATTTTTTTTGAAATGACCTCAAATAATGGGGATCCAATTTTTTCAGCCATGTCTTTCAACTGCATAGAAGCAGTGGGCTGGGTGATATGCATCATCCGCGCTGCTTTCGTGACACTTTCTGTTTGAACAAGAGCTAAAAATAATCGCAATTGTCTGAAAGTTATATTCATAGATTTATATCTATATATAAGTAGTTAATTATTGATTTTACACTATGAGATATTATTCATACAATCTTGGCTATGAATAACTTTCTTGACCCAGCAATCTTATTTTTTATCTTTGGCGTTTTAGCAGGATTTGCTAAATCCAATTTAGAAATCCCGCAGCCTATTGCTCGATTCTTATCCCTTTATCTTTTAATGGCTTTAGGATTAAAAGGTGGATTTGCTCTTTATGAATCCGGTATTACGACAGAAGTCCTTACGAGCCTGGGTGGCGCCATTTTTATGGCGATACTTGTTCCTTCAATCGGTTATTTAATCTTAAGTCAAAAATTAAAAAAATTAGATGCTGCAGCTGTAGCTGCAACTTACGGCTCTATTAGTGCTGTCACATTTATTACAGCCTCTCAGAATTTGGACGAATTAGGCATTCATTATGGAGGTCATATGGCTGCGGCTATGGCTCTCATGGAGTCACCAGCTATTATTTTTGCGATCATTATTGCGAGCAAAATTAGATCAGAGCAACAAAGTCATGATATAGCTCGTCCCAGTTTAGGTAAGATTTTTCATGAATCATTTACAGACGGGGGTCAGCTTTTACTTTTAGGGTCTATGGTCATTGGTATTATTAGTGGTGATATCGCTCATGAAGTATTAGCACCATTTTCTATTGATTTATTTAAAGGTATTTTGTCTTTCTTCTTGCTTGATATGGGACTTCATGCCGCACGGAATATTTCTGAATTAAAAAATAAACCTGCAATTTGTTTTTATTACGCGATTCTGGCACCCGTCAGTCACGCAATCGTTGCGCTTATTTTGGCAAAGGTTCTTGGGCTTGAGTTGGGTAATGCTATTTTATTAATGGTACTATCTTCAAGCGCCTCTTATATCGCAGTGCCTGCAGTATTGAGACAATCCTTACCTGAAGTAAGCCCAGCTTTGTATATGGGTATGTCTCTAGGGCTCACATTTTCATTAAATATTATTTTTGGAATTCCGCTTTATACATACCTGGCGCAACTATGGATATAAAGTATAATTTTCTTATGCGCCTCTTATTTTTATTATTCTTTTTGGGATTTCTATCAAATAGCGCATGGTCGGCTCCCCAATATACTTTGCAAGATCTTATTGATATTGCGAAAAGAGAAAATCCTATCTTAGATGTTTTAAAAGCGAAAGAAGACGCTGCAAGATCAAGTGTGATCACGGCTGAATCTTACCTTAATCCAGAAATTGAAATCGGCACAGGCCCTTCTCGTTTTAGGACGCCTAATTCTAGTGCTAATCAGCGTCGAAATTACGGCGTCAATTTGTCACAACCTCTAGAGTTTCCTAATGTGCGGGGTGCAAAAAAGGCTGTGGCTGAATCACGTGTAAATTACGCAACGTCAGTAACTGAATCTACCTTAATCAATTTATCCTTACAGATTAAAAAAGCTTTTTATGATGTGCTCCAAAATGAAGCTATTTTAAAAATTGCGGAAGGTGATCGCGACGCTTTAAACAATATTCGAGAAAAGGTTGCTTTAAGAGTTGATGTAGGTGAAGCACCTCGTTATGAACTGATTAAAGCAGACACTGAATTAGTCGCAGCGCAAAGAGATGCAGATGCCGCTAAACTCAGAATCTATGAAAGTAAACTTTATTTAAGAGGTTTAGTAAGTAAGTCCTTAACAGACAGTTTTGATTTAACGGGCACATTGCCACCGAGTGATATTAGTTTAAATGCGGATTCTTTAAAAAATGAAATCGCAAAGAGCCCTAAATTAAAGCAAATAAAAGCTTCGGCTGATATTGCGGAAAATAGATTACGTTTAGAAGAAAAACTCATTAATCCAGGACTCACTCTGAATGCAGGGGTTGATCAAGATCCAGATATCACAAGTTATCGTTTTGGTATCAGTATTCCAATACCTATCTGGAACCAAAGACAGGGTCAGATTGGGGAAGCTGCTGCAGGATATCGTGAACTTCAAGCACAATATACCGATCAAGAATTGGCACTAAGACGTGATATTGAATCTGCTTTTCAGCGCTACTTAATCGCTCAACAACAAGTTAGAACTTTTGAATCAGGACTTCTCTCTCAAGCTGAGTCTGTTTTAAAAGTTGCAGAATCTGCTTACCGATATGGAGAGCGTGGGATTTTGGAGTATTTAGATGCACAAAGAACTTACAGAATAGTGCGAAAAGATTACTTAGCATCGAAATACGATTATGTTGTAGCTATATTAGAAATAGAGCAATTACTAGGCATGGATATTTTGGAGAATAAAATTTAAATGAAGACGTTACTTAAACAATTATTTTTAATACTCTTAAGTGGAAGCTTATTGATCGCTTGTTCAAAATCAGAAGATACTACTCAAAAAAAGAAATTAGATCCTTTAGAAGTCATCATCACACCTGAAATCCAAAAACAAATTAAAACTGATACGGTGAATTATCAGGATATCAGTGACACGCTTCTGATTCCTGGGCGCCTTGAAACTCAAAACCGAAGACTTGCAAAAATTGGTTCTCCTATCACGGGCAGAGTTAGTGATCTTTATGTAAGCTTAGGTGATATTGTTAAAAAAGGCCAAGTTCTTGCTCGTGTTAACAGTATTGACCTTACACAAACGCAACTAACTTTAATCAAATCTACCCAGCTCATTGGTCTTAAAACAAAAGCTGTGGAGCGAGCAAAGTTATTATTTGAAGCTGATGTGATCAGTAAGGCTGAAATGTTAAGAGTTGAAAACGAACTTGATGCAGTAAAGGCAGATTACAGAGCGAGTCGTGATCAACTCATTGTGCTCGGTATGAGTGAAAAAGCTGTTGAAAAAATAGAAGCTTCGGGTCAGATTAATTCTTTTGGTGATGTAATCAGTCGATTTGACGGCATTATTATTTCACGTGCGATTAATGTAGGACAAATCGTGAATCCACAAGATAATTTATTTCATGTAGCAGACCTTAGTAAATTATGGGCGGTTGCAAATATTCCTGAACAACAATCTTCATTTATTCAAAAAGACGAAGTAGTCACGATTGAAATTCCAGCTTTAGACAATAAAAAAATTGAAGCTAAAATTATTTTTGAAGATAGCATAGTGGATCCTCAAACACGAACAGTTATGGTACGTGCTGAACTTGATAATCCAAACTTATTACTCAAACCAGATATGCTGACATCAATGCATATCAGTTCAAAGAAAACATCTAAAATGGCGATCCCCATTTCAGCCGTGGTCAGAGAAAACGATCGCAATCATGTATTTGTTCAAAATACACCTCAAACATATAGATTAAGAGAGGTAGATCTTGGTATTAAAGATGGCAAGCTTATTACTGTTTTAGGTGGCATTGCTCAAGGTGAAACGATTGTGACGGATGGCGCTTTTCACTTAAATAGCGAACGCAAGAAAAAAGAGCTTGAATAAATGATTGAAAAAATAGTCCGTGGCTCCTTACAGGAAAGACTTATTGTTTTAGTCTTTGCGATTGCCTTACTTGTTGCTGGTTTTTTTGGCGTCAAAAAATTATCTGTGGACGCATTCCCGGATGTCACAAACATCCAAGTTCAAATTGCAACACCTGCTCCTGGCAAATCACCTGAAGAAGTCGAACGATTTATTACAATTCCAATTGAAATTGCGATGACTGGTTTGCCAGGGCTGACCGACATGCGTTCACTCAATAAAAATTCTCTTTCTCTCATTACACTTGTCTTTACCGATAGCACGAGTGTTTACTTTGCAAGACAACTTGTCATGGAAAGACTCATGGAAGTTATGGAAAAAATGCCTGAAGGTATTGTTCCTGTCTTAGGTCCTGTCTCAACCGGTTTAGGTGAAATATTCCAATACACGCTTGAAAGACCCGGTGATGAAAACAAAGAAATTTCTCAAGAAGAATTGACGGAAAGAAGAACAATTCAGGATTGGGTGGTTCGACCAATGTTAAGAAGTGTTCCGGGCGTAGCTGAGATTAATTCTTTTGGTGGCTTTATTAAACAATATCAGGCCTTGGTCGATCCAGATCGTTTGAATCATTATGGATTAAAACTTCATGATGTTTATGTCGCCTTAGCTAAAAATAACGCGAATAGTGGTGCTGGTGTCCTACCTCAATTTGATGAGCAATTTTTAATTCGCGGCGTAGGTCTTATTCAAAATCTAGATGATATTCGCTCTATTGTTCTAAAAGAACGAAATGGTGTTCCTGTCTATATGAAAGATGTGGCAGAAGTGAAATTAGGCCATGAGGTTCGTGTAGGCTCTTTAGTTAAAAATGGTGATACCGAGGCAGTCGGTGCCATTGTCATGATGATTCGAGGTGGTAACGCAAAAGAAGTTGTCACGCGCATCAAAACCAAAGTCGACGAAATTAATCAGAAAAAATTACTGCCTGGTGGTCTTCAAATTAAATCATTTTATGATCGAAGTAAGCTCGTTGATTCCGCGTTATTTACAGTCGTTAAAGTTCTAATTGAAGGTGTCATTCTTGTGATTGCAATCCTATTCTTATTCTTAGGAGATGTAAGATCAAGTCTTATTGTCGTGATGACATTACTTTTAACGCCGCTCATCACCTTTATTGCCATGAATTATTTAGGCATATCGGCAAACCTTATGTCACTTGGGGGTCTCACGATTGCCATAGGTCTCATGGTCGATGGCTCAGTCGTAGTCGTGGAAAATACATTCCATCGGTTAGGGCATGATAAAACGAATAGTAAACTACGGGTGATATTGGAGTCAGCAACAGAAGTCGGTAAACCCGTTCTTTTCGGTGTGGGTATTATTATTCTCGTATTTATTCCGCTCATGACTCTCACTGGCATGGAAGGCAAAATGTTTAGTCCCTTAGCGGTCACTATTGCGATAGCACTTCTTATCTCGCTCATTCTTTCATTTACATTAACGCCAGTCCTCTGCTCTTACTTTTTAAAAGGGGGTAGTGGTGAAGACACTAAAATTATTCAAATTATCAAGAAACCTTATGAGAAGTTACTTAATTTATCGTTAAATAATGAAATCAAAACTATTTCGATAGCTGTGGGGGTTTTCGTTTTATCCATAGTGATATTGCCATTTTTAGGTACTTCTTTTATTCCTGAAATGAAAGAAGGTACACTCGTCGCAAATATCACACGTATGCCTAATATTTCTCTTGATGAATCCATTGATATGGAAAAGAAAGCAACGAAAGAAATCTCGAGTGTTCCTGGGGTATTAAGTGTGGTTTCTAATATAGGTCGAGGTGAAAGTCCCGCAGATCCCCAATCACAAAATGAATCGCAAGCAGTGGTGAGTTTAAAGGATAAAGATCAATGGCCAGAAGATTGGACACAAGACACTATTTCACAAGAAATTCAAAAAAAATTAAAAACATTATTGGGTGCCCAAATTGTGATGATGCAACCTATCTCCGCAAGAGTTGCTGAACTCTCGACGGGTGTCAGAGCCGACGTTGCTGTGAAAATTTTTGGGGAAGATATCAAACTCCTCAAAACAAAAGCAGATGAAGTTGCAAGACTCGCGGGTGGCATTAAAGGTGCTGCAGATATTAAAATTGAAAAAGTTTCAGGGCAAGGTTATCTCAATATTAATCTTGATAGACAAGCCATCGCGCGACATGGATTTAATGCCTCTGATATTAACGATCTTATCGAAACAGCGATTGGTGGAAAAATAGCCACCCGCGTTTTTGAAGGTCAAAGAAGTTTTAGTGCTGCAGTGAGATTCCCTGAAGATCACCGTGGTGATGTTGAAACAATAAGTAACACGCTCCTGACCTCACCAAATGGATCTAAAATCGCTTTGAAAGATTTGGCTCATATTGAAATTAAAGATGGTCCGGCACAGATTAGTCGTGAATATGCAAAAAGAAGAATTGTGGTTGCTATGAATGTCAAAGACCGAGACTTAGGCGGTTTTGTAGCAGAATTACAAAACAATTTAGAAACGAAGCTAAAACTCCCTGATGGATATTATTTTGTCTATGGCGGGCAATTTGAAAATATGCAACGCGCATTAAATCACTTAGCGCTCATTGTGCCTGTCACTATTCTTGCTATCTTCTTCTTACTATTTATTTTATTTAATTCTATTCGTTATGCGACAATGATTATTACGGTGCTTCCTTTTGCAGCGATTGGCGGTGTATTCGGTTTAGCGATCACGGGAGAATATCTCTCCGTCCCTGCTTCTGTCGGTTTCATCGCCTTATGCGGTATTGCTGTTTTAAATGGTGTGGTTTTAATTACCTGTATTCAACATTTAAGATCAGAAGGCATGTCGCAAATAGATGCTATTAAAGAAGGCTGTAAACAAAGATTAAGGCCGGTACTCATGACTGCGACTGTTGCGCTTCTTGCTCTGGTTCCTTTCTTGTTTGCAACAGGTCCAGGTTCTGAAGTTCAAAAACCTCTTGCGATTGTTGTGATTGGTGGGCTTATTACCTCAACTATATTGACATTACTTGTATTACCAACACTCTATAAAAAGTTTGAAGAAAAACATTTAGAAGCATAATTAAAATGGGTCAAATATTATGAAAGAAATCAAAGCCATTATCCCACCTCAACGACTTCCTAAAATTCGTTCAGCCATGAGAAATCTTAAGAATTTTCCTGGCATGACAGTTACTAAAGTTGATGGTTGTGGGCATGGTTTAAAAAAAGTCACCGATGATTTAAGACAAGAGCTCACTGACTACACGCCTAAAATACTCATTCAAATGATTACACCTGATAATTTAGTGGAAGGCATTTTACAAATTATTGTAGAAACAGCGCATACAGGTCAGCAAGGTGATGGTTTGGTTTGGGTGACGCCTATTGAACGCATGATTCGCCTTTCGGAAAAAATTATTGTAGAAGAAGGTTAGTTTTTTATAGAATTGAACTTAAGATCTTAAAAACTTATCTTACAATTAATATAAAAAAGGATACATCATGAAAAAGTTCTCAATTGCTCTTATAGTTTTAGCATCAAGCTTTGCGAATGCTGCCGAATTTTCAGATATGGCGACCGTTAAACGTGTCACACCTCGATATATCGAGGTGAATCGTCCTATTTCTTCTTGCCAAACTTCGACTGAAGCAGCGCCCCCAAAAGAAAAAGGTGTTGCGGGTGCAATTATTGGTGGTGTCGCAGGCGGACTTTTAGGTAGTCGTGTAGGAAAAGGTAATGGAAAAGTTGCGGCCGGTGCAGTAGGTGCTGCCGTAGGAGCAGTTATTGGTGACCGTATGCAAAATGAAGACACTGCCGAAACTCGTAATAATGAACGTTGCACTCAGCGTGACAATTATGAAAGAGTTCAAGAAGGTTACATTACAACCTTTTCATATAAAGGTCATGAATTTGAAGAAGAGACTCAAACCAAATACCGTGTAGGACAAAAAGTATCCATTCAAGTGAATGCCATTATTGATCAAACTAACTAAGGAATTTTTTTAAGATGAAGCGTATCTTTTATTTTCTTGTTACCAACCTTGCCATTGTTCTAGTACTTTCTATCACCATGCGATTGCTTGGAGTAGAACCATTCCTTAATGCAAATGGACTTAATCTAAATAGTCTTTTAATTTTTGCAGCGGTGATGGGCTTTGGGGGCGCTTTCATCTCGCTTGCCATTTCAAAATGGTCAGCTAAACAAATGTCAGGGGCTATCACGATTGAAAATCCTAAAACACCTGATGAAATTTGGTTAATAAATATAGTCAAAAAACAATCTCAAGTAGTAGGTATTGAAATGCCAGAAGTAGCTATTTTTAATTCACCTGTAGTCAACGCATTTGCAACAGGTATGAGTCGCAATAGTTCTCTTGTTGCTGTGTCTTCAGGTTTACTTGAAATGATGACAAAAGACGAAGCAGAAGCAGTCATTGGTCACGAAATATCGCACATTGCAAATGGTGATATGGTGACACTCACCCTTATCCAGGGTGTCGTTAATACGTTTGTGTTATTTTTCTCACGCGTGATTGGTTACACGGTTGACAAAGTCGTTTTTAAAACTAGACAAGGTACGGGGCCAGCATTTTTTATTACCATGATTATTTCAGAATTACTTTTAGGTGTTTTAGCTTCCATTGTGGTGATGTGGTTTTCTCGTCAACGAGAATATCGCGCTGATTTAGGTGGTGGTAAGCTTGCAGGAAAACAAAAGATGATTGCTGCCCTTCAGCGACTCAAAGCACAATATGAGTCTAGTGCCTTACCAAAATCAATCGCAGCATTAGGTGTTTCTGGTGAGCAAGGTGTAGGTCTTAAGGAATTATTTTCGACTCATCCGAGTTTAGATGATCGGATTGCTAGACTTCAGCAAAATTCAAATTAGGTTTTACTTATGAAATTGAAGACTGTAATCACGTACAGTTTTTAGCATCACATCGACATGCTCAGGCGGTGTATGTTCAGTAATACCGTGACCTAAATTAAATATGTGCCCTGATCCAGAACCATAGCCATCTAATATACGTTTGACTTCTTTTTCAATCGCTTCAGGCTTTGATAATAAAATAGCTGGGTCTAAATTGCCTTGTAAAGCGACTTCTTGACCCACTTTTTGTTTTGCAATACCAATGTCAGTTTGCCAATCGAGTCCTAGTCCATCTGATCCTGCTTTGACTTGATCCTCTAACCAAAGGCCGCCACCTTTAGTAAATATAATCGATGGAATTTTTTTCTCCGACATCATTTTTAAATTGGATAAAATCACTTTCATATACGGCAATGAAAATTCTAAATAGCCTTGATGAGACAGTGCGCCACCCCATGAATCAAAAATCATAATGGTATCGACACCGGCTTCAATTTGCGCATGCAAATATTGTGTCACGGCTTCAGTCGTCGTTTTTAAAATGTGATGAAGTAAGTCTGGGCGGCTGTATGCCATTTTTTTAATCGTTAAAAAGTCAGTACCTCCTTGACCCTCCACCATATATGTCGCAAGCGTCCAAGGACTGCCGGAAAATCCAATTAATGGCACACGACCTTGTAATGCAGTTTTAATTTGTGAGACTGCATCAATCACGTATTTCAAATCTTTTTCTATATCAGGAATTTTTAATTTCTGAATATCAGATTCTTCTCTTAACGGTCTTTCAAATTTTGGACCTTCGCCAGCTGCAAAATAAAGTCCTAATCCCATGGCATCAGGGACTGTCAAGATATCTGAAAATAAAATAGATGCGTCTAAAAGTGGATAGCGATCAAGTGGTTGCAATGTGACCTCAGTCGCTAGATTTGGATTCTTGCAAAGACTTAAAAAGTCCCCTGCCTTTTGACGTGTAGCACGGTACTCAGGTAAATAGCGTCCTGCTTGACGCATCATCCATATGGGTGTGTAAAGAGTAGGCTCTTTATGAAGCGCTTTTAAGAAAGTATCGTTTTGAAGTTGTGTCATAAATAATTTTAAAACTTGAAATTAAAGTTTTAAAAATTAACGTGGGAGTGTTGATGTTCCCATTAAGAATTCATCCACTGCGCGAGCGCACTGACGACCTTCGCGGATCGCCCATACAACGAGTGATTGGCCACGACGAATATCGCCTGCTGCAAATACTTTAGCTTTCGATGTAATATACGCATCTTTACCTTCGGTAGAGGCTTTCACATTGCCACGTTGATCTTTATCGACACCAAAAAGATCTAACATTTTTTGTTGTGGGCTCACAAAACCCATCGCGAGTAATACGAGATCAGCTTTGATTTTAAATTCTGAGTTGGGTACTTCGGTCATCTTGCCGTCTTTCCATTCCACGCGAGCTGCAATAATTTCTTTGACCTGTCCATTTTCACCTACAAAACTTTTTGTGGTGACTGACCAGTCCCGTTCACAACCTTCTTGATGAGAGCTCGATGTGCGAAGTTTAATAGGCCAGTTAGGCCAAACGAGCTCCTTATTTTCATGCTCTGGTGGCTTTGTCATCAGCTCAAATTGAGTGACTGATGCTGCATGATGGCGATTTGATGTACCGACACAGTCAGAACCTGTGTCCCCTCCGCCAATCACGACGACATGTTTGCCTGTCGCTAACACTTGATTTTGTAATTTGTCACCTGCGACTACTTTATTTTGTTGCGGCAAGAAATCCATCGCAAACATCACACCCTTAAGTTCACGACCAGGGACTGGCAAGTCACGAGGATGTTCTGCACCGCCCGCTAAAATCACTGCGTCGTAATGATTTGTAAGCTCTTCAGGCTTCATGTTTTCACCAATGTTTTGGTTGACTTTAAATATCACACCTTCAGCTTCCATTTGTTTGACACGGCGGTCGATGTGGAACTTTTCCATTTTGAAATCGGGAATGCCGTAACGAAGTAGACCGCCAATGCGATCATTTTTTTCATATACGGTGACAGAATGTCCTACGCGAGCAAGTTGTTGAGCCGCAGCTAATCCAGCTGGGCCAGAACCTACAATCGCGATTTTTTTATTTGTTTTGTAAGTTGGAATTAAAGGTTTAACCCAATTATTTTCCCAAGCTTTATCGATGATCGCATGCTCAATCGATTTAATACCAACTGCATCATCATTAATATTAAGTGTACAAGCTGCTTCACATGGGGCTGGACAAATACGGCCTGTAAATTCTGGGAAGTTATTTGTCGAATGCAATACTTCAATCGCTTCTTCCCAATTTTGGTTATAAACCAAATCATTCCAATCAGGAATGATGTTATTGATCGGGCAGCCTGATGTGCAAAATGGAATGCCGCAATCCATACAACGTGCACCCTGTTTTTTAGCTTCGTCGTCTGTTAGATGAAGTACAAATTCTTTATAATTTTTTAAACGTTCTTGTGGTGGTAAATTTTGTTCGCTAATGCGATCAAATTCCATAAAACCAGTGACTTTACCCATTATGCGGCTTCCTTTGTAAGTGACGCATGAAGCTCGTTCAATGCACGTTTATATTCATTTGGCATGACTTTAATAAATTGTGTCCTTGCCTTATCCCAGTTATCTAAAATAAATTTCGCCCGTGGGCTCTCTGTATATTTAAGATGTTTTTCAATGAGTGTTTTTAAAATTACTTCATCAGGTTGGTTTAAGTGTTGAGGCACCTTAGGTTGCGCTTCTTTAGTTTCCACTTTTTCTAGCGACACCATAGATGGATTGCAACGTTTATTAAATAAACCATCTTCGTCATACACATAAGCCACACCGCCTGACATACCTGCAGCAAAATTTTGTCCGGTGTTACCTAATACAACTACTGTACCACCTGTCATGTATTCACAACCATGGTTCCCAACACCTTCAACGACTGCGGACGCACCAGAATTTCTCACACAGAAACGCTCACCTGCGACACCACTGAAATAACTTTCCCCTGTCGTAGCTCCATACATCACGGTATTACCTACAATAATATTTTCATGTGATTTCGCATTAAATGCTTTAGGGGGTTTGATGACGACATGTCCACCACATAAACCTTTAGCGACATAGTCGTTACCTTCACCAATCAATTCCATGGAAATGCCTTGTGCTAGGAATGCTGCAAAACTCTGTCCAGCTGTGCCCGTTAAAGTAATTTGAATCGTATCTTGAGGTAAGCCTTCATGACCAAAGCGTTTTGCAATTTCGTGAGACAACATCGTGCCCACAGTGCGATTCGTATTTGTAATCGGTAAATTAATAGATACTTTTTCACGTTTCTCTAATGCGGGTTTTGCTAATTTAATAAGTTCGTTATCAAGTGCGTGTTCAAGGCCATGTGATTGTTCTTCAGTATGTCGACGTGAGACTTCTTTTTCAACGTTCGGTAGGTAGAAAATTTTACTGAAATCCAGCCCATGAATTTTCCAGTGTTCAATACCTGCTTGTGTATCGAGTAGATCAGCACGACCAATTAAATCATCAAATTTACGGATACCAAGCGATGCCATTAACTCACGCACTTCTTCTGCCACAAAGAAGAAGTAGTTGACGACATGTTCAGGTTGGCCTGTAAAACGTTTACGTAATTCTGGATCTTGTGTCGCAACGCCAACTGGGCATGTATTCAAATGACATTTACGCATCATGATACAACCTTCAACCACAAGGGGGGCCGTAGCAAAACCAAATTCATCTGCACCTAATAGAGCACCAATCACCACATCGCGTCCTGTTTTCATTTGTCCATCGACTTGAACAATGACTCGACCACGTAAGCGATTTAAGACTAATGTTTGTTGAGTTTCAGCCAAGCCAATTTCCCAAGGGGTGCCCGCATGCTTAATTGATGAAATAGGAGAAGCGCCTGTACCGCCGTCATGGCCTGCGATCACAATGTGATCGGATTTGGCTTTGGCAACCCCTGCAGCAACCGTACCTACACCTGTTTCAGATACAAGTTTCACAGAAATACTTGCACTTGGATTTGCATTTTTTAAATCATGAATAAGTTGTGCCAAATCTTCGATCGAATAAATGTCGTGATGTGGTGGTGGTGAAATAAGTCCTACACCAGGAACAGAGAAACGAAGTTTTGCAATGTAAGGGCTGACCTTGTGTCCTGGTAGCTGCCCACCTTCGCCAGGTTTTGCACCTTGTGCCATCTTGATTTGAATTTGATCGGCTGAACTTAAGTACTCTGCCGTCACACCAAAGCGACCCGATGCCACTTGCTTAATGCGTGAACGAAGTGAGTCACCTTTTTTAAGCTTGATATCACTTTCAATTAAATTAAGTCCGATGACATTCGCAACCGTATTGTCTTTATCTAACGTTAAGAAACGCTTCGCGTCCTCACCACCTTCACCCGTATTGGATTTGCCACCAATACGATTCATTGCGATCGCTAATGTCGTATGTGCTTCAGTTGAAATTGATCCTAATGACATGGCACCCGTTGCAAAGCGTTTCACAATTTCTTTAGCGGGTTCGACTTCATCAAGCGGAATCACTTTGTCATTCGTTTTTAATTTAAATAATCCACGCAAGGTCATTTGACGTTTTGTTTGATCATTAATTAACGTGGCATATTCTTTATAGGTGTTGTATTGATTGGTACGCGTCGCATGCTGTAATTTTGCAATCGAGTCCGGTGTCCACATGTGTTCCTCACCACGCACTCTGAATGCATACTCGCCACCTGCATCCAATGCATGGGCTAATACAGGATCAGTACCAAATGCAGACTGATGTATACGCATCGTTTCTTCTGCAATTTCTTCAATACCAATACCTTCGACATTCGTAGCCGTTCCTTTAAAGTAGGCATTAATGAGTTGAGAATTAAGTCCCACTGCTTCAAAAATTTGCGCACCACAATAAGATTGGTAAGTGGAGATGCCCATCTTAGACATCACCTTATAAAGACCCTTACTGATCGATTTAATAAAATTCTTGTGAGCAAGCGCATGGTCATTGGTCATTGCGTTCATCGATTCGTAGGCAAGCCATGGACAAATAGCTTCCGCACCATAACCGCCAAGGAGGGCAAAGTGATGCACCTCACGTGCTGAACCTGTATCAACGACTAAACCTGTATTAGTACGTAAGCCTTCACGGACTAAATGTTGATGTGTCGCTGATGTGGCTAATAATGCTGGAATCGCAATGCGATCTTTGGATTGATTGCGGTCTGACAAAATCAAAATGTTGTAACCATCTTTTACTGCTTTATATGCATCTTGGCGAAGAGTGTCGATCGCTTTTTTCATGCCATATGCGTCTTCTTTTTTAAGGCCTTTCACATCGTATGTGATATCTAGGACTAAAGATTTATACGCGTCTTTTGTGAGTTTCGAAATATTTTTTAATTGTTCTAAATCGTCTAACGATAAAACGGGCTGACTTGTTTCAAGACGTGTTGTGGGTTTTGTTTCTTCAATCGCTAATAAATTTGGTTTGGGTCCAATGAATGTCACAAGTGACATCACTAACTCTTCACGAATAGGATCGATCGGTGGGTTGGTGACTTGTGCAAACAATTGTTTGAAGTAGTTGTAAATGAGTTTTGGTTTTTTGGATAACACTGGAAGAGCTGCATCATTCCCCATCGAACCTGAACCCTCTTCACCATTTGCTACCATGGGGGCTAAAATGAATTTGATATCTTCTTGAGTGTATCCAAAGCTTTGTTGTGTATCGAGAAGATCTGCTTTGAGATCTACCTTGCTATTTACTTTTGGGAAGTCGCCTAAAAAATAACGTGAGCTATCAATCCAATTACGATAAGGTTTATGAGTTGCGAGGTCTTTTTTGACTTCTTCGTCATCAATGATGCGGCCTGATTCGGTATCAATAAGAAGCATCTTGCCTGGTTGCAATCGCCACTTCTTAATAATTTTTTCTTGTGGGAATTGAAGCACACCCATTTCAGATGCCATCATGACGACACCGTCATCCGTCATTAAATAACGTGCGGGACGTAATCCATTTCGATCTAACGTTGCACCAATCATACGGCCGTCAGTAAATGCCACGGCAGCTGGGCCATCCCATGGTTCCATTAATGCAGCGTGATATTCATAAAATGCACGGCGATCTTCATCCATCATAGGGTTTCCCGACCATGCTTCTGGAATCAACATCATCATCGCGTGTGGAAGACTATAGCCACCGGCAACTAATAACTCTAAGCAGTTATCAAAACATGCTGAGTCTGATTGGCCTTCAACAATGAGTGGCCATAATTTTTCTAGATCATCACCTAATAATTGGGATTGCATACTCTCATGTCGAGCGCGCATCCAATTCACATTACCTTGCACGGTATTAATTTCACCGTTGTGGGCAATCATTCTAAATGGATGTGCTAAGTCCCACGCTGGGAATGTGTTGGTTGAGAAGCGTTGATGAACAAGGGCTAAAGCTGATGTCACACGTTCATCTTTTAAATCTGGGTAATACGTGTCAACTTCATTCGCAAGAAGCATGCCCTTATACACAATGGTGCGACTTGAAAGAGACGGAATATAAAACTGCGCAGGATCATCGAGTCCTAATTTTTTAACGCTATGTTCAATACGTTTACGAATGACAAAAAGTTTTCGTTCGAAATGATTTTGATCTTTGGTGTCCTTGCCCTGAGCAATGATGACTTGTTTGATTTTAGGTTCTAGCGCTTTCGCAGCATCTGCGATATTAGAATTATTTGTTGGTACATCACGCCAAGTTAAAAAGATTTGGTTCTCTTCTTTGATAATATCGGTGATGATCTTTTCGCATTGTGTTCGGTGCTCATTTGATTGTGGAAAGAAAATAAGTCCACATGCGTATTGGCCTAAAGCGGGTAAATCAACCGATAATTTTTTGACTTCATCTCGAATAAGACCGTCTGGCATTTGAATTAAGATACCAGCGCCGTCGCCTAGTTTTGGATCATAACCTGTAGCCCCACGATGTGTTAGATTGGTTAATATTTGTAGACCTTGCGCTACAATCGTGTGACTTTTGGTGCCATGAATATTAGCCACGAAGCCGACGCCACAGGCGTCATGCTCATTTTTAGGGTTATAGAGACCTTGTTGCTCAGGTCTTTCGAATTGAGTCATAAACTACATTAAAAAGATTTAACGGAACCTTCAATAATAAAGCCTAACGCCTTGTAATTCAACAATTATTGAGCTTATTTAAGGACTTGAAAGATTTCTTTGGCAGCTTCAACCGTTTGGTGAATATCCTGGTCTGTATGGGCATTCGACACAAAGCCCGCCTCAAATGCGGATGGGCCAAAGTAGAAGCCTGAGGTTAACATGTGATGGAAGAACTGATTGAACTGTTCTTTATTACTTTTCATGATTTCATCAAAGCTAGAAGGGGCTTTTTCACTGAAGTAAATACCAAACATCCCGCCTACCGATTGCGCACTAAACTTCACATTCAAATCGTGTGCGGCTTTTGTTAAGCCGTCGACTAATAATTTGGTTTTCTTCGTTAGGCTTTCATAGAAATTGGGTGCTTGCACGAGTTTGAGTGTAGCAAGTCCTGCCGCAACTGCCACGGGGTTTCCAGACAATGTACCTGCTTGATAAACAGGGCCTAAAGGTGCCAAACATTGCATGATATCGCGTCGTCCACCAAAAGCACCGACGGGTAAGCCCCCACCAATCACCTTACCTAAGGTCGTGAGATCAGGTGTGACACCAAATAGCGCTTGCGCACCACCGAGATGCACTCTAAAACCTGTCATCACTTCATCAAAAATAAGCACTGTGCCATGTTCAGTGCATAACTCACGAAGCGTTTTTAAGAATTCAATGTGCGGAATAATCAAATTCATATTACCAACGACTGGCTCAATAATGACAGTCGCAATCGAGTCACCTTTTTCTTTAAAAAGTTTTTTTAAGGCACCGATATCGTTGTATGGAAGCGTCAACGTATGTTTTGCAACATCCTCTGGAACGCCTGCTGAGCTTGGCTCTCCAAAGGTAAGTAATCCTGAACCTGCTTTAACAAGAAGCGCATCCGCGTGACCATGATAACAACCTTCAAATTTAACAAGCGTATCGCGCTTAGTAAATCCGCGTGCAACTCGAATCGCACTCATGGTGGCTTCAGTGCCTGAACTCACGAGTCGAACTTGTTCAATACTAGGCATGAGTTTCACCAGTAATTCCGCCATCTCGAGCTCGCGTCTTGTCGGTGCACCGAAGGACAAGCTATCAAAAGATGCTTCTTGAACAGCTTTAAGGACTTCAGGATGAGCATGTCCTAAAATCATAGGGCCCCAGGAATTGATGTAATCGATATATTCACGACCATCTTCATCCCATAACTTGCTGCCTAAACCTTTTTTGAAAAAAATCGGTGTGCCGCCAACCGACTTAAATGCGCGAACAGGCGAATTGACCCCACCTGGAATGACTTTTTGTGAACGTTCAAATAGCGTTTTATTTTGACTCATATCAATTAATGAAACATTTTTAAGAATGTTTCTGCGGTTTCCTTAATGGTTTTAGCTTCAAAAAGACTGTTAATCACAGCGATCGCATCGATCCCTGTATCAATCACATCTTGAGCATTATTCACGGTGATGCCCCCAATTGCAACGATAGGGATTTGGATTTCAGATTTCCCTTCTTTTAAAAGCTCTAGAGTGGCTCTCGGCGCGTTAGGTTTTGTGGACGTTGGGAACATGGCACCAAATGCTACATAGCTCGCTCCTTCTTTTTGAGCCTGCCTTGCACGCTCTATTTGGTTATAACATGAGCTTCCAATGATCGCATCTTCGCCTAAAATGCTCCTAACTTCTGCGATATTGTCGTCTTTTTCACCTAAATGAACACCATCAGCTTCTAAAATACGGCACATCTCTACATCGTCGTTAACAATGCAAGGTATCTCGTTTTCACGACAAAGACGTAAAATAGCAGCACATTGTTGCATTTTAACGTCACGATCTTGAATTTTACTGCGATATTGCACCATAAAGGCCCCACCCTCGACAGCTAATTGCGTTTTATGGATAAGCATATTGAGATCCGCCAAATCAGGCGTGATGGCGTATAAACCTTTAATGATGAATGAATCGCGCATATTCCAATTCGTCATCATGAGCCCAGAAGAGTCGATCTGGAATAAATTGCCCCATACCAGGCTTAAATCCATGTTTGAGTGACTGCCAAGTAAATCGTTGGCCTTCTTGAATTGCTTCTTCTAATGTGGAACCTAATGCCATACAACCCGCAATCGCTGAAGCTAAAGTGCAACCTGAGCCATGATAACTTCCTACTAATCTTTCCCAGTTGTAACTCTTCACTTTTCCGTTCTCGTTATATAAAGTGTTGATGACTTCTGTTGTCACTTCGTGCGTACCTGTAATTAATACGAGTTGGGAGCCCGTATTAATAAGTCGCTCTGCACATTCATCTAAACTTGCTTCACCAAAATCATCTTGATCTCTAAATGCTAAACGTCTGGCTTCAATACTATTGGGTGTAATAAGTGTTGCTTGAGATAGCAACAAATCTGACATTGCATTAATCATTTCATTGGTTACCAATGTGTCTCCCCGACCCGAGGCTAATACGGGATCAATGATGAGTGGGACGGTAGGATAATCCGCCACGATTTCTGCAATCATCGCGATCGTTTCCACATTGCCTAATAAACCACATTTAAATGCGGAAACTTGCATGTCTTCTAATAAACTACGCGCTTGATCATTAACCCAATCCGCATCAAAAGCCATCATGCTCTCAACACCTGACGTATCTTGCACGGTAATTGCCGTTGTCACAGATAAAGGATGGCAACCTAAACTAGCTAAGGTTAAAACGTCAGCTTGAAGGCCAGCGCCACCTGTTGGATCGGTCGCTGAAAATGTCATGACGCATGGAGGATTTTTTTTCATGATTTAATATCTTTTAGAACGTATAGTCTCAGTAGTATTATGAATTAATTAAAGACGTAAAAGTTTAGTGAAAAAAAATTATTTTTAAGGAATGGTCTATGTTCAATATCAAACCTAATCGTCGTGGCCTTATTCAGCTTTTGCTCATTAGTCTTACCATTACCATAATGATTAATGGCATTATTTTTACATTCAATATCAACCAATCTGTCAGTCAACCCATCAAACCTGAATACCCATTATTGCCACCGTCTTGGATGATTGGTCTTATTTGGACGATACTGATTGGCTTTATGGCCTATACACATTGGCTGCTCATAAAGAAAACGCGTGACCGTATATTACTTTCCTTGGTCCCAATTTTATTTTTAAACTGTGTCCTCTATCCTTTATATAGTCAGGGTTTTACAAATGACATCAATCAGTTGCTCGGGAATTTATTTACGATTACGCTTGCCGCTTTCATCACTGGCAGAA
>JACCDW011100109.1_pt1 | contig 21068 bp, 20 predicted proteins | sample 7449781 | NCBI WGS metagenome assembly JACCDW01 (sample SAMN15323449, study PRJNA562643) | freshwater metagenome | isolation source: river surface water | place: USA:Blue River Watershed | collected 2017-08-18
ACAGGTTGCGATCTGTGTGTGGCACCTTGCCCAGTGGACTGCATTGAAATGGTTACCGTCTCTCCAGTGCGGGTCTGGACGTCCGGCGATGCACACGCGTCTCGCCAAAGGTTTGAAGCGCGCAACGTACGGCTCGCCCGGCCCGCGCACGAGCCGAAGAAACAGGAAACGACACAGCAGATCGGCGATGCTGTCGCGCAGGCGCTTGCCAAAGCCCGAGCACGCCGCGCTGCGGCGGCAACGCCATGAACCCAGTCAAACGCCATGAGATCTTCACGAGACTGCGTGCGGCAAATCCGTCGCCCACAACCGAACTCGAATACAAAACAGACTTCCAGCTGTTGATCGCTGTCATGCTGTCTGCGCAAGCGACTGACAAGTCCGTCAATATCGCCACCCGCAAACTCTTCCCACGCCACGGAACACCCAAGACAATCCTGGCGCTTGGCGTTGAAGGGTTGATGCCGTTTATTCAGACAATCGGCCTCTACAAAACCAAAGCAAAAAATGTGATTGCGACCTGCGCATTGTTGCTTGAGCAGCACGGCGGTAAGGTTCCACGCACCAGAGAGGCCCTAGAGGCCTTGCCCGGAGTAGGTCGCAAAACCGCGAACGTTGTGCTGAACACCGCGTTTGGCGAACCCACGATCGCAGTCGATACACACATTTTTCGTGTGTCCAACCGCACCAAAATCGCGCCTGGCAAGGATGTGCTTGCGGTTGAGCGCGGCCTCGAGAAATTCATCCCCGCTGAATTCAAAGTCGATGCCCACCACTGGCTGATTCTGCACGGTCGCTACGTCTGTGTAGCCCGCACACCCAAATGTCCACAGTGCGGGATCTCCGACTTGTGTGAATATTCAAAAAAGACCAAGGGTTAAACCCCCTATGACAAACCCGAATTGAGATTTCAGTCTCATTCGAGGGATAATTCTGTTCAGAATTAAAACCATCTCTGATGCACAAGCGAATGAACGACATCATTCTCGAGACCAAGAATCTCACAAAAGAATTCCGCGGCTTCGTCGCCGTCAATGACATCTCCCTGCGCGTGCAGCGCGGGCAGATTCACGCCTTGATTGGCCCCAACGGTGCGGGCAAAACGACATGCTTTAACTTGCTCACCAAGTTTTTGACGCCCACGCGAGGGTCGATCGCCTTTAATGGCATCGACATCACAAAAGATCGTCCCGCACAAATTGCGCGTCGGGGCATCATTCGCTCATTTCAAATTTCAGCTGTTTTCCCTCACCTGACGGTGCTTGAGAATGTGCGCATTGGTTTGCAGCGCGAAACCGGACTGTCATTTCATTTCTGGCAAAGTGAAAAACGCTTGAATCAATTGAATGACCGCGCCCAAGCACTACTTGAGCAGGTCGATCTGGGCAGCTTTACGAACGAAATCACCGGTAGCCTGCCCTATGGCCGCAAACGCGCGCTCGAAATCGCCACGACACTGGCGATGGAACCGGAACTCATGCTGTTAGACGAGCCCACGCAAGGCATGGGACATGAAGACGTTGAGCGGGTGACCCAGTTGATCAAACGCGTAAGCGTTGGGCGGACGATCTTGATGGTTGAGCACAACATGAACGTTGTCTCCTCGATTGCGGACACGATTACAGTCTTAGCCCGTGGCGCCGTCTTGGCTGAAGGTCCGTATTCGCATGTCTCAAAAGACCCTGCTGTGATGGAAGCCTACATGGGTACCACTGAAGGTGAACTCGAAGGAGCGCACGCATGAGCGCACCCGCACTCGAACTCTCCGGACTCAACGCCTGGTACGGCGAATCGCATATTCTGCACGGCGTTAATCTCACTGTGCAAAAAGGTGAAGTCGTCACGCTGCTTGGTCGCAACGGCGCTGGAAGAACCACCACGCTACGTGCGATTCTCGGACTCACAGGATCGCGGACCGGCTCGGTACGCATCCATGGAACCGAAGCGATCGACATGCCGACCTACAAGATCGCGCACCTCGGAATTGGCTACTGCCCCGAAGAGCGCGGCATCTTTGCCAGCCTGTCGTGCGAAGAGAACTTGCTACTCCCCCCGCCGGTTGGCGCGCTAGGTGGCGGTATGTCTCTCTCCGAGATCTATGAGATGTTCCCCAACCTGCTTGAGCGTCGCCAGTCTCCCGGCACACGCCTGTCGGGTGGCGAACAACAAATGCTTGCGGTAGCCCGTATTCTGCGCACGGGTGCAAATCTTCTGCTCCTCGACGAAATCTCCGAGGGCTTGGCCCCAGTGATCGTCCAAGCCTTAGGACGCATGATAAAAACACTAAAATCAAAGGGTTACACCATTATTATGGTTGAACAGAATTTCCGGTTTGCTGCACCATTGGCCGACCGGTTTTACGTGATGGAGCATGGCCAAATCGTCGAACACTTCGCGGCCTCCGAGCTCAAGGACAAGCAAGCCGTTCTAAACGAATTGCTTGGGGTTTAATACTATTTTCTGCAGCGATTCTCTGGAGCTATCCAAATGAAACTTCGTACTCTTAGCGCCTCAATGATGCTGGCTAGCGCCGGCCTGTTGGCACAGCCAGCAATGGCAAACATTTCTGACAACGTCATCCGTATCGGTTTCATCACCGACATGGCCAGCGTCTACTCAGACATTGACGGTGCCGGCGGCATTGAAGCTGCTCGCATGGCGATTGCCGATGCAGGCGGCGAAATCAACGGTAAAAAAATTGAACTCGTTTTCGCCGACCACCAAAACAAGGCAGACGTTGCAGCAGCACGCGCCCGCGAATGGTTTGACCAGCAAAAAATCGACATGCTGATTGGCGGCACAAACTCTGGCGTCAACCTCGCGTTGGCAGGAATCGCCGCTGAGCGCAAGAAGCCTTTCTTCGCCATTGGCGCGGCAGCTTCGGATCTGACTGGCTCACAGTGCACACCCTACACCGTGCACTGGGCCTATGACACCGTTGCGCTGGCGCGCGGTACGGGTTCAGCTGTGGTGAAAGCCGGCGGCAAGTCCTGGTACTTTCTGACTGCCGACTACGCCTTCGGTCACGCCCTTGAGCGCGACACAGCAAACGTGGTGAAAGCAGCGGGTGGTGAAGTGCGCGGTCAAGTACGTGCGCCACTAAACTCGTCTGACTTCTCGTCATTCCTGTTGCAAGCACAAAGCTCCAAGGCACAGATTTTGGGTCTGGCTAACGCCGGTGGCGACACGATCAACTCGATCAAAGCTGCAAACGAGTTCGGTATTGGCAAAACCATGAAGCTGGCCGGTTTGCTGATTTTTATTAACGACATTCACTCACTCGGTTTGAATGTGACCCAAGGCATGCAATTTACGGATGGCTGGTACTGGGATCAAAACGACGAGACTCGTGAATGGTCAAAGAAATTCGAAGCACGCGTCAAGCGCAAGCCTTCGATGATCCAGGCAGGTGACTACTCCGCTGTATCGTTCTACCTCAAGGCTGTAAAAGAAACCGGTAGCGATGATGGCGACACCGTCATGAAGTGGATCAAGTCCAACAAAGTCAACGACATGTTCGCTAAAAATGGTTATGTCCGTGAAGACGGCCGCATGATCCACGACATGTTCCTGATGGAAGTTAAAAAGCCAAGCGAATCAAAAGGTCCTTGGGACTACTACAAACAGCTCGCCGTATTGCCAGGTGAAGAAGTGTTCACCAAGCTCTCCGAGTCGACCTGCAAGCTGGTCAAGAAGTAATCAGAACAACACCATCGCGCATCTAGTATGCGCGATGGTGCGTTCTGCTCATGCAGTCGATGCGAAGCAGATAGAACATGATCATGATATTTGGTATCCCGTTGCAGGCCTTTCTTGGCCAGCTGTTGCTTGGTTTAGTCAACGGCTCTTTCTACGCCATTTTGTCGCTAGGCTTAGCGGTGATTTTTGGCTTACTCAACGTCATCAACTTTGCGCATGGCGCGCTGTACATGTTGGGTGCATTCCTGGCCTGGATGGGCCTGTCATACTTTGGCATCAATTACTGGTTGATGTTGGTCTTGGCGCCAATCATTGTTGGCCTGTTTGGCATTCTGATTGAAAAATTCCTGCTCAAGCATCTTTACAAGCTTGATCACCTGTACGGCTTATTGCTGACTTTCGGCATCACCTTGCTGATCGAAGGTCTGTTTCGCAGTTTCTACGGCGTTTCAGGTCAACCCTACTCGACGCCTGAAGCGTTGCGCGGTGCGACCAATCTGGGCTTCATGATGTTGCCCAACTACCGGGCCTGGGTCGTTGTGGCCTCGGTTGTGGTGTGCCTCATCACCTGGTTCATTATCGAGCGTACCCGCCTAGGTGCCTTGCTGCGTGCTGGCACTGAAAACCCCCGCCTTGTCGAAGCCTTTGGCGTCAACGTGCCGTTGATGATCACACTGACCTATGGCTTTGGTGTGGCATTGGCGGGCTTTGCTGGTGTGTTGGCCGCCCCGATTCTGCAAGTCTCGCCACTCATGGGTTCGAACCTGATCATCGTCGTGTTCGCAGTTGTGGTGATCGGCGGAATGGGTTCCATCATGGGCGCGATTGTGACCGGCCTGGGCTTGGGCATCATCGAGGGCTTAACCAAAGTGTTTTGGCCTGAAGCCTCAAGCACCGTTGTCTTCATCATTATGGCTATTGTCTTGCTTATCCGCCCTGCCGGACTATTCGGGAAAGAAAAATGAATCGTCAAGCGCTCGGCTATATCGTCTTTCTGCTGTTCCTGGCGGCAATCCCGCTGGTGGGTGTGTATCCCATCTTCGCAATGAAGATCATGTGCTACGCCCTGTTTGCGTGCGCGTTCAATCTGCTGCTCGGTTTCACCGGCTTGCTCTCATTTGGTCACGCAGCCTTTTTAGGTAGCGCAGCCTACGCATCGGGACATGCAATGAAACTGTGGGGCTTTTCGCCAGAGCTTGGTATAGCCTATGGCGTGCTAGTCGCCGGGGTACTTGGTCTGGCGATGGGTGCGCTGGCAATCCGGCGTAGCGGTATTTACTTTGCAATGATTACGCTTGCGCTCTCGCAGATGGTCTACTTCTTTTTCTTGCAAGCCAAATTCACAGGTGGTGAAGATGGTCTGCAAGGTGTACCTCGCGGCACACTGTTCGGGCTCATTGACCTCAAAAGTGACTTGAACCTGTACTACGTGGTCATGGGTATTTTCATACTGGGCTACTTCATCATCTGGCGCACGGTGCACTCACCCTTCGGACAAGTACTCAAAGCCATCCGCGAGAACGAACCACGCGCAATCTCGCTAGGTTATGACGTCGACCGTTTCAAATTACTTGCCTTTGTCTTGTCAGCCATGCTGGCAGGCTTAGCGGGCTCGACCAAGATGCTGATCTTTGTCTCTGCGACGCTTTCAGACGCGACGTGGCAAATGTCAGGTCTGGTGATTTTGATGACCCTCATTGGTGGCTTGGGCACCCTAGTCGGTCCGGTCATTGGTGCCTTCATTGTTGTTCTACTTGAGAACAAAGTAGGCGACTTTGGAGCGTCCTTAACAAAATGGACAGGCATCGAATGGTTTCAACGCTTGGGTGAATCCGTCACCATCGTGATTGGACTTATCTTCGTGATCTGCGTGCTGGCCTTCAGACGCGGCTTAGTCGGCGAGCTTAGTGCCTGGTGGGAAAAGCGTAAAGCGGCGTCAGGTCAGATTTAAGCGTCGAATGCGATGAGCGACAATCGATGCGATCACGGCCTTGATCGCATCACCTGGTAAAAATACGACAACGGCCAATGCAGCCTTGGTGAAGGTCATGCCGGTAACGGCGACCAACCACGGTATCCCACAAGCATATACGACCACAACACCTCCCAGTATCGCTGCGACAAAGCAACGCAGTGTGGAGGCACCTGCCGCCAAGCCTACAACGACAGCACCCGGAATCATTCCCAGCAGGAATCCACCAGTCGGCCCAGCCAAAACTGCCAGACCAGCGCGCCCGCCTGGCAACACCGGCAAACCAACAAGCGCAATCAGCACGTACAGGAAAACAACCAACCCTCCTCGCTTCGGTCCCAAAATAAGCCCGGCAAGCATCACACCGAAAGTCTGCAAGGTGATGGGGACAGGAACCCAAGGAACAGGCATGGGCGGCACTAATCCGAGCACAACTACCATCGCCGTGAACAACGCCACCAGCACAATATCTTTTGTATTCAAATCGGTCTCATAAAAAATTCTCTAACTACGCGCATCAATCGCTTCGGCAATATCGTGTGCACGTCGGATCGTACGCAACAGCATCGGCACGCCCATCGTAAAAGGATTTGCAGACAATCCTCGAGCTGCCTGCGCCTCACGGATGTCATGCCATTGTACGGATAACTCAGGAATCAACCGCAAGGTCAAACCAAACGCTAGGGCAACACGTTGTGTATTCAACCACCCCAAACGTTCAAGCGGGCTTAAGAGCCACAACACCACAGCCATGAGTTGTGAGATCGAGGTGGTGACGGACACCACCATCGCCCCAAGCATTAAAGTCGCCACACGCAGTCCCACTGTCATAGCGTGCCCGACAGACTGAACCAGTGCGGTGTACAGCATGAGCGCTAAGAGCAACCAAAACAAACTGCGCACGCACGACCAAAGCATACGGAATGAGACCCCCGTCTGCCACAACAAGACAGAAACAACGCTCAACGCGATCAGCAATACACGCCAATCATGCACCCACATAAGGAGCCCGCCCGCAAGCGCTAATAAGCCCAGCTTCAAACCACCGGGCAAACGATGTAGCCAGCTATGCCCTGGCAAATACCAAGAGTTCATCAGCCGCAATGCTCCACATACCAACCAATTGCCTCGTTTGGCGTTGAGTCAAAGACAACGAGACCGTCTTGCAACACCAGCACACGATCCATACTGCGCAATAGATCAAGATCGTGGCTCACCACGATGGCAGGTTGTTCCAAGGCCTGCATGTGCCGTTCAAACCGGTTACGTAAGCGCAGATCGAGCTGGGTGGTCGGCTCATCAAAAACCAGAATCTCTGGTTGCGTGGCGAGTACCGCAGCTAACGCCACGAGTTGTCGTTCGCCACCCGAAAGGGTGTGCACCAAGCGATCATAGAGATGCGAAACCCCGACTTGCTCGAGAGCTTGCCGGGCCAACGCGGCGCGCACCTCGGGGTTTGACTCGCAACGCTTTAAGCCGAAATCGATGTCTTCCGACACCACTGGAAAAACGATTTGATTATCAGGATTTTGAAATACGAACCCAATTTTGCTGCGGATTCGGGATACATCTCGGCGAGTGTCTAGTCCTTGCACCAGCACTTGACCCTCTTTGGGTAGAAGCAATCCATTTAGCAGACGAATAAAGCTACTCTTTCCCGAACCATTGGGGCCTAGAATACCGATCCGTCGTTCTGTCAGGCTCAGATGGACGCCTCTCAGCACAAGACGACTGTCGCGTTCTACGGAGACGTTTTTAAACTCGATTAACATAGGGCCGATTATGCCCGAGAACTTTTTTGAGAATCCGTACTCCAAACCCAAGTATGAAAAAAATCACAAAATCTGAGGCCGAGTGGAAAGCACAGCTTTCCGCGGAACAATTCTACGTAGCTCGCCAGAAAGGCACAGAGCGACCCTTCACGGGTGAGTTCTGGGACCACACCGCCTACGGGATTTATCGCTGCGTGGGTTGTGGCACCGCCTTGTTTGCCTCAGACACCAAATTCGACGCAGGCTGTGGCTGGCCCAGCTATTTTGAGCCGCTAGACCCCGCAAACGTCAAGGAAGAAACCGATATGTCGCACGGCATGATCCGCACAGAAGTCATGTGCAACGTGTGCGACAGTCATCTAGGCCATGTGTTTCCTGACGGACCACCGCCAACAGGCTTGCGTTACTGTATCAACTCGCTCTCTCTGACGTTTGAGGCGGTCAAGCCATGAAGAAGTTTCTCTTTGACCTGTTTCCGCTGATTCTCTTTTTTGCAGCGTACAAGTTCGCGGGCATTTACGTCGCTACCGGTGTCGCCATGGCGGCCGCCATCCTGCAAATTCTTTGGATCAAGCTGCGCGGTCATCCCGTTGAAACCATGCACTGGGTTAACCTTTCCATCATTGTGGTTTTTGGTGGCGCAACCCTGTGGCTGCAGAACGAGGCGTTCATCAAGTGGAAACCGACCGCACTGTATTGGCTCTTTGGCGGCGTCCTACTGGGTAGCAAGTTGTTCGCTGGTCGCAATCTGATGCAAAAACTGCTGGGTGAGAAAATCTCCATGCCCGACACGGCCTGGACACGCTTAAATCTTGCCTGGGCGCTTTTCTTTCTCGCAGCCGGTGCCCTAAACCTGTTTGTTGCCTTTTCCGGATGGTTCACCGAAGACCAGTGGGTGAATTTCAAGGTTTTTGGCCTGATGGCGCTCCTGATCGTCTTTGTGATTGGGCAATCCGTCTGGCTGGGCAAGCATATTGAACAACCAAGCGAGGATGGCTCAAACAGGCCCCCTGCAGCCAACGATCCAAAACTATGACAAACCCCCACCTCACCCTACTGCGCGATCGCCTAGGCGCTCTGAATGCGCTCGAACTCGACATCCAAGACGATTCGCACCTGCATGCAGGCCACGCCGGTAACAAAGGGGGTGCCAGTCATTTCACCGCCACGATCGTGGCGGAATGCTTTGCCAACAAGCCGATGATTGCGCAACATCGGCTAGTGTATGATCTCGTGCGCGATTTAATCCCCCACCCGATTCACGCTCTCGCGTTGTCGACTCGGGCGCCCTCCAAAGGAAATACATGAAACGTATCGTAATGTTTGCTGCCGCTCTGGCATTGGCAGCACCTGTTTATGCTCAAAACGTCGCGACGGTGAATGGCAAGCCCATCACCAAAGCCAATGTGGACGAATTCGTCAAACTGCTCGCCACACAAGGCGCAACAGATTCGCCCCAATTACGCGAACAAGTCAAAGAAGAGCTCATTAACCGTCAAGTGATGGTGCAAGCTGCTGAAGCCGCAGGTTTGGCGAAAGACCCAACGACCACTGTCGAACTAGAACTGGCACGTCAAGGGATTCTGGTACGCGCGCTGATGGCTGACTACCTGAAGAAGAACCCCATCACCGACGCAAAGATCCAAGCTGAATACGACAAACTGAAAAAAGCCGAAGACGGCAAGTATGAGTATGAAGTGCGTCACATTCTGGTTGAAGACGAGAAGACTGCAAACGACATGCAGGCTAAGCTGAAAGCCAAATCGGCTAAGTTTGAGGACCTCGCTAAGTCATCGAAAGATACAGGCAGTGCCGAAAAAGGTGGAAACCTTGGTTGGGCATCGGATTCAAACTACGTCGAACCGTTTGCAAAAGCAGTCGCCGCAACACCGAAAGGTCAGTTGGCTGAAAAGCCCGTTCAGTCGCAGTTTGGCTGGCACGTGATTGAAGTGTTGGACAAGCGCCCTGTCGCTTTCCCACCGCTTGATCAAGTGCGCAAAGAGCTCGAGCAAATGATGCGCGAGCAAGCCTTGGCAGGCTATCAGGCTGACTTGCGCAGCAAAGCTAAAGTTCAGTAAGACTTGAGTGGTGCACCGAAAAGGGTGCTCACAAGACGCCGTCTGACAAATAATCAGGCGGCGTTTTCTTTTAACAAGGCGCGTAACGCAGCCTCGTCCAAAATCGCAACGCCCAGCTCTTGTGCTTTCTCGAGCTTGCTACCCGCCTCGGTACCCGCCACAACATAGGAGGTCTTACGCGAAACAGAACCGCTGACTTTTCCACCCGCTGCAATAATCTGCTCAGAGGCCTCTTCTCGGGACCATGTAGGCAAGGTGCCAGTCAAGACAAAGGTCTTACCTGACAGACCCGAGCTACGCGCCGCTTCTTGCACCTGCGGCTCCACACCCTGCGCCTGCAACGCGCGCACAACCTCTTGGTTATGTGCTTCAGCAAAGAAACGCGCGATGGAACCCGCGACCACTGGCCCAACATCCGGAACCGCAAGCAGGTCATCCTCTGTTGCATGCATGAGCTTGTCGATTGATCCCATATGCAAAGCAAGGTCTCGCGCCGTGGTCTCACCGACGTGCCGAATACCCAACGCAAAAATCAGACGACCGAGCATAGGCTTTTTAGCCTTCTGAATCGCGTCAATCAAATTCTCGGCAGACTTTCGGCCCATCCGGTCATAGTCGGCGAGCTCATCGACTTGCAAACCAAACAAGTCAGCAAGCGAATGCACGCGCTCACGATCGACCAACTGTTCAACCAGCTTTTCGCCTAAACCCTCAATATCCAGGGCTTTGCGACCGGCCGCGTGAATGATGCTCTGCTTGCGTTGTGCGGCACAAAACAATCCACCGGTACACCGCGCAATCGCCTCATCCTCAACACGCTCAATAGCCGAACCACACACAGGACATGCGGTTGCCATTACAAATTGCGTCGCAAAAATCGGTCGCTGCTCAAGTACAGGGCCAACGACCTCGGGGATGACGTCTCCGGCGCGTCGCACAATCACGGTATCACCGATACGCACATCCTTACGACGAATCTCATCTTCGTTATGCAGAGTCGCATTCGTCACTGTTACCCCGCCAACAAAGACGGGGGCCAGTCGTGCAACAGGCGTAATGGCACCGGTGCGACCTACCTGCACTTCAATATCTAACAGGGTGGTTGTCGCCTCTTGCGCGGGAAACTTATGTGCGATCGCAAAACGGGGGGCACGGGCGACAAAACCCAACACCTTTTGCGCGGCGAGTTCATCCACCTTGTAGACAACGCCATCAATGTCATAGGGCAGGCTTGCGCGGCGCGCACCAACCTGCTCGTAATACGCCAGCAAATCTTCGGGGCCATGCGCCACAACATGCTGTGATACGTTCACGGGCAAACCCAAGCTTGCCAACCAATCCAGCATTTCACTGTGGCGGGCAAAGCGAATATCTCCAACCTCGCCCCAGCCATAGGCAAAAAACCGCAAGGGCCGTTGCGCCGTAATGCGTGAATCCAGCTGACGCAGGCTACCAGCCGCCGCATTACGAGGATTCACAAATACTTTCTCATCGCGCGCCCGTTGCGCTTCGTTGAGCCGATCGAAATCAGCGAGATTCATAAAAACCTCGCCCCTGACCTCAAGCACCTCGGGGATCATGTGCGACGCACCCGTCAGGCGCAAGGGAATCGCTTTGATCGTGCGGATGTTGGTCGTGACGTCTTCACCGGTTTGTCCATCGCCGCGCGTCGCAGCCTGCACAAGCAAACCACGTTCGTAACGCAAGCTGAGCGCCAAGCCATCTAGCTTCAATTCACAAAAATAATCGACCGCGGTAGTGCCTGATAGTTTGCCTGCCGCGCGCAGCGTGTCGGTCACCCGCTTATCGAACGCGAAGACCTCCTGCGCCTCAAACGCATTCCCGAGAGACAACATGGGGACACGATGCGTCACACTCGCAAAGGCGGCCAAAGGCGCCGCACCCACGCGCTGTGTCGGTGACGATGTTGTTAATAGTTCCGGATGCTTTGCCTCAAGCGCCTGCAACTCGCGCATCAGCTGATCGTATTGTGCGTCGCTGACCGTTGGATCATCGAGCACGTAGTAGGCGTGGTTATGGCGTTCGATTTCAGCGCATAACCACTGCAGGCGCTCAGCGACCGAAGGCTCACTCACCCGCTTTTATCCTCAGGCGAATACCCGACGTGCCCGGGGGCTGCCCGCAGCAAGCCCGGCTTGTTCAAGTTGTTGGTAGAGCGTCTTCAGACGCTCGTCAATCACCGCATCTGCGCCTGGCTGCACCGGACGACCTTGATCATCCACCAACTCAGCGCCCACACGACGCGCCAACTCAAAACCTACGTCTACCATTTTCCCGAAGGCACGCGTATCGGCTGGGCTGCAAGGCACATCCAAGAGCAAGCTCAGGCGATCCACCCCAGCCATGCCGGCATCAAAGGATTCAGCATCCGAGCGTGCCAAACTAAAGCAAACGAGACCATACTCACCCAGCCAAACCAACTGGCCGTTGGCCGGTACAAAGCCCATGTTTTCTGCGGCATTGGTCACATCGGATACCGGATGATTAGCACCCATCAACAAAGTTAGGCCCACCTGAGTATCGAGCCCAGCACACATATCATCCAACCGTGAGGCTAAATCCAATACGCGCTGCTGGTCCGGCCCCTCAATCGAGCATTCAAGCTGCTCAGCCAGACTTTGCGCACGATTCCAGATCTGTGACCACTCGATGGCAGACAAGGCACCACTGCGATTGGCTAATAAGACCGCAAGATGCACAGCATCGTAGGAAACGCTTGGATCAATCGTAGCGTGCAGATGTCCCTCTGCATCTTGGACAAAAATACGTACCGCTTTACGACCGGCTGTACGCAAAGGGTGCACGAGCGGCGCAAGATCTTCGCCCAGCATCGGCCCTTGAAAGGTGATTTCAATGACAATTTCTGTTGAGGGATCGGGCTCTTGCGCATCGAGCATTGCATCAGGATGCTCTGGCGCGCTAATGCGCTCGGTCACATTGATACCGCCAGCACTCATGCCGCCGAGTCCTGGCTCACGACGCGTATCACCTACAGCGCCAACTTCAGACAACAACGGATCTTGCTCGATCACTGGCATCTGCGCCTGCATCCGTCGCCGGACCCGCTGATCTTGAAACCAGTTAAAGCCCAGCACTAATAAAATAACGACCAGGCCGATCACTATCAAATAGATTTGCAACTCACTCATGTGTTGCCTCTAGTATCACGCAGCTTCAGCGGCAAGCTGCAAAGCGGATTCAATATCAACAGCTACGATGCGGGAAACACCTCGTTCTTGCATCGTAACGCCAATCAACTGCCGAGCCATCTGCATTGCAATCTTGTTATGTGAAATAAACAAGAATTGTGTGTGCTCGGACATACTACCCACGAGATTTGCATAGCGCTCTGTGTTTGCGTCATCCAACGGCGCATCCACCTCATCAAGCAAGCAAAACGGTGCGGGATTGAGTTTAAACAGCGCAAACACTAACGCCGTTGCTGTCAGTGCCTTCTCACCGCCCGACAGCAGGTGGATCGAGGTGTTGCGCTTACCAGGAGGCTGCGCCATCACCTGCACACCGGCATCCAGGATCTCATCGCCCGTCATGATCAGACGCGCTTCGCCCCCGCCAAAGAGTTTGGGGAAGAGCTCGCCAAAATGTGTATTGACATCGTTAAACGTCGACTGCAACAGTTCGCGGGTCTCACGATCAATCTTGCGAATCGCGTCTTCGAGCGTCTCAATTGCAGTTTGCAAGTCAAGGTACTGTGCATCGAGATAGCCCTTGCGCTCACGCGACTCGGTGAGTTCGTCGAGCGCAGCGAGGTTGACAGAGCCTAGTGAATCAATCTTCTTGGTGATGCGTTGCACTTCGGACTGCAACCAAGCCGGACGTTGCCACTCTTCAGGCTGATCCACGAGGGACGCCTGGACGGCAACGCGATCCACTTGCCGTTCATTGAGTTGCTCGGCAAACTGTTCAGCGGCCAAGCGTGCGGCCTGCTCTTGCAATTGCAACTGCATAATCCGTTCGCGACGTGGCTCAAGCGAGCGCTCCATCGTAAGTCGTTCCTCGTCTGCTTCTCGCAGTTGCGCAGCCAGCGTATCCATTTCGATACGTGCGCGACCAAGTGACTCTTCACGCTCAGCGCGTATTTCTAGCGCATCCTGTAGGCCAGCTTCGGCGGCAGCTGCATCAAGGGTGGCAAGCTCATCTTCCTGACCTGCCAACTCCTGCTGCGCGCGCGCCGACTGCTCAATGGCCAACTGTAGATTGCGCTGCAACTCAGCAATCCGTGCACGTACACCGCGCTCATTGAACTCCGCTTCTTGTGCACCGCGTTCTTGATCACGCAAGCGATTACGCGCAGTTTCAGCCTCTTCAGATAGAGCCTCGCCAGCCATCTCGGCCTCAGAATATGCCTCTTGCTGAACACCAATCTCTGCGTCTAGCTCTTCAAAACGCGCTTCCGCTTCGAGCTTCGCCGCGGTTAATTCTTCTTGCTGCGAAGTTACTTCCGCGATGTCTTGCTCGAGACGACCTGAGCGTTCGCGCGTTTGCTCGACTTGTTGCTGCAAGCGAGTGTGCTCTAACTGCAAGTCGTGCAAACGACGTGTAATTTCTGCAACCCGCTGACGCGCAGGTGGCAACGCTTGCGAAACTTGCTGCCAAGCAGACTCAGCCTGGGCAACCGCCGAACGTGACTGGTCTGCAATGAACTGATGCGCTTTGATCTCGCGCTGCAAGTTCTCAATTTCTTGTTGACGCGCTAGCAAGCCCGCCTGCTCAGAATCGGCCGCATAGAAGCGCACGCTGTGCGCATCAACCAAATGACCGCCCTGCACCACGAGCATCGCGCCAGCGGGCAAACTCGTGCGGGCTGCAATGGCTTGTGCGACGTCGGTCGCAATATAGACGTTGCCGAGCCAGCTTTGTAACAACGTGCGCAGTTCTGGGTCGGTGATACGTAAGACGGTCGTTAAGGGCTCAAGGCCTGCCGGGGCTGCAACCGCGGGGGCTGCAACGGGTAGTTGGTAGAACGCTAGGCGTGCTGGCGGCGCGTCGGCTGCAAAGGCGCGCGCCCAATCGAGGTTACGTACCTCAAGGCCTGTCATACGCTCGTTCAGAACCGCTTCCAGTGCAGTTTCCCAACCGGGCTCAACATGCAGCTTTTGCCACAGACGGCCCAATTGGCTGAGTTCGTGTTTTGCGAGCCAGGGTTCGAGCGCCCCCTTCTTTTGTACATCTTCCTGCAGGCGCACAAGTGCGGACAGGCGCGCATCTAAACGCGCCAGAGTCTCGGCCTCTATCTGAGCCTGTTGCTGGGTCTGCGTGCGGCGGGCATCTGCCTCGGGCAACTTGTCTTCGAGCTCCGTGAGCGCGCCCTGGGATTCTTCTAGCAATTCTTCGGTGGCAAGCTTGTCGCCCGTCAATTGCTCGAGCGCAGCCAAGTCAGGGGTTTCAACCCCCTTGAGCTCAAGCGCTAAACGTTCGCGGCGCAACTCAAGCGCCTGCAACTGACGATCTGAATCACGCTGTGTTTGAGCAACCAACGCAAGGCTTTGCTCAACGCGCGCCAAGGTTGCACGCAACTCTTCGCGCTCAAGCGCGGCTTGGCGCACACGCGCCTCGATTTCAGGTAAGCCCTCTTGCGCGGCCTGTGCCAGCTCACGCGCTTCTTCGGCACGTGCAGCGCTCGTCATGAGCTCGTCTTCGCCTTCCTGAATCTGCGCTTGGCAATGTTCCTGCTGCGTGGCCCACTCGGCCAACTGTGTCTCAAGTTGGGTGCGGCGCGTCAAGACCCGATTACGCGACTCAACGACGTGACGGATCTCAGCCTCAAGGCTGCTGACCTTGGCATTCGCCTCATACAACTGGCCTTGCGCTGCATGCACAGCATCGCCGGCCGCATAGTGCGCCTGTCGACGCGACTCAAGTGCCGCTTCGCTGGCACGCAAGCCAGCCATGGACGCCTCAAGCTCAGTGTGCGCACGCTCAATATCCTGCTGGGTGCGATCCCGCTCTTGATGTGCGGCGGCTTCTTTCAAGAACCACAACGCATTTTGTTTGCTTTCACCTTCAGTCTGCAAGGTGCGATATTCGCGCGCCACCTCGGCCTGGGACTCAAGTTTTTCAAGCTGCGACGTCAATTCACGCAGGATGTCTTCGACACGCACGAGATTTTCACGGGTGTCGGACAAACGATTTTCGGTTTCACGGCGGCGCTCTTTATAGCGCGACACCCCTGCAGCTTCTTCAAGATAGACCCGCAACTCTTCGGGCTTGGCCTCGATCAGGCGGTTGATCATGCCCTGACCGATAATTGCATAACCACGTGACCCGAGACCCGTTCCCAGGAAGATGTCATGCACATCACGGCGGCGGACCAGCTGGTTATTAATGAAATAGCTACTCGTGCCATCCCGTGTCAAGACACGGCGCACAGCGATTTCTGCGTACGTTGCCCATTGCCCTGAAGCACGCCCTGCAGAGTTATCGAATACCAACTCTACCGACGCTCTGGCCGATGGCTTACGCTCTCCAGAGCCACTAAAAATAACGTCCTGCATCGACTCGCCGCGCAATTCAGAGGCGCGGCTCTCGCCCATCACCCAACGTACGGCATCAATAATGTTGGATTTACCGCAACCGTTCGGCCCGACGACCCCGACTAGCTGGCTAGGAGTTGGGATGACGGTCGGATCGACAAAAGACTTAAATCCGGCAAGTTTGATCTGGGTCAGACGCACAATAAGGGCACAATTTGGGATGGAATCCTTGAGATCATAACCGAGCTCGAGCAGATCGATTTGTTCAGGTATTATTCAGACAGCTCACGCTGGGATGGGCAAACTATACTTAGGAAACTGCTCCTTGAATCGAGGCTTCTACACCGTCATGGCCGCCCAAGCGCTGTCGTCACTTGCCGACAACGCGCTATTTATCGCCGCCATCGCACTGATCCAGCAACTAGAGGGCCCAGACTGGATGGCCCCCATGATGAAGTGGTCCTTTGCCGCCTCCTACGTCCTGTTAGCCGCGTTTGTCGGTGCAGTGTCGGACTCGTTTCCCAAAGGGCGTGTCATGTTTATGACAAACGCCATCAAGGTTAGTGGTTGCTTGTTAATGTTTTCGTATGCACTGCTGGGTCTGACGCAAGAGGGGCAGGTCTCTCTGGTGTGCGTGGCCTATGCACTGGTCGGCATCGGTGCAGCCGCTTACTCACCTGCTAAGTACGGCATCGTGACCGAGATGCTCCCTCCGCTGCAGTTGGTTAAAGGTAATAGCTGGATCGAAGGGTTGACGATTCTTTCCATCATCATGGGGACGGTCGTCGGTGGGATATTAGTATCGCCCACCGTCTCTCACTGGTTGTTGCATCATCCCTGGATCAACAGTGTTGTGCACACGCCCGCTGAGGCCGCCATTCTGGTCATTTCTTTCATCTATGTGGCTGCTGCAGTTTGCAACCTAATGATCCCAAACACCAATATCGTTTATCCCAAGCAGCAGAAAAATCCTATCAAGCTTGCCAAAGCGTTCGCAGGCTATGTGCGGATCCTCTGGGCAGACAAGCTAGGCCAAATATCCCTTGGCGTGACGACTTTATTCTGGGGCGCGGGCGCAACGCTTCAGCTCATTGTCATTGAATGGGGTAGCGACCACCTTGGCTACCGCCTGGATCAGGCATCCATTCTGATGGGTATCACAGCGTTGGGCACAATTGGGGGATCGGTGCTAGCTGGTCGGGTACCTTTGCGCAACGCGCTGAATGTCTTGCCACTTGGTGTTGCCATGGGGTTCATCGTGATGCTGATGCCCTTTGTCGACCCCAGCTGGACAATCCACGTCCTGGGGGTTGATTTGCCCTGGACGGCTTATATCTTATTGATCTTGATCGGCCTGACCTCAGGGTATTTTGTGGTTCCCATGAACGCCCTCCTACAGCATCGTGGTCATGTGTTGCTCTCAGCAGGACATTCGATTGCAGTGCAAAACTTTAATGAGCAACTCAATATCCTGCTCATGGTCGCGGTCTACACCGTCATGCTCTGGCTCGATATGCCGATCAACGTCATTATCTGGATTTTTGGGCTCTTGGTTGCTGCCTTGATGGTCGTGATGATTCGCTGGAATAAGCTAAACCAGCAACGAGACCCTAGTTTGCTTGACCAGATTGGCCAAGAGGGACACGGCAAAGCGCTTTGAGGCGTTGCAAGTCCTTCCAGGCAGCGGCTTTTTCGTTGGGATGGCTCAATAAGTAAGACGGGTTGTAGCTCACGACCAGCGGAATAGTTCGGCCCCCCACTTGAATGCTATGCGTGCGCTCACGCAAAGCTTGCAAGGGCTCCTCGCTGCCCAATAGCGCTTGTGCGGCGAAACGCCCCAACGCCAGAATCGTAAAAGGCTGCTGCAACGCAATCTCGCGCATCAAATAAGGTTGACATGCAGCAACCTCCTCAGGGCGCGGGTTGCGATTCCCTGTGGGGCGGCACTTAATAATCGTTGTCACATACGCGTCATGGCCCCGTCCGCTCTGAATACCAGCCAACATATTGTCGAGCAGCACGCCGGGGCGTCCCACAAAGGCTTGCCCCTGCCTGTCATCCTGCTCACCTGGCGCTTCACCAATCACCATAATGGCTGGCTGCGCGACACCCTCACCCATAATGGCCTGTTGGCGTGCCGAACATAGCCCGCACGCTGTGCAGACATGGACAGCCGCAGAAAGCGCCGCCAAATCTGCCAAACCCGCAACATGCTCAGGCGCCGCCATCGTCTGAACAACTTTTTGTGCGCTTGGCTTTGCAGCAACAACGGGAGGCGTTTGTTTCGCCGGCCGAGGCTGTGGGGGGCTCTTGGGCGCGGACTCGCCTGTTTGTTGGGCAGGTAAAGCAGTCTGCGCAGGCAACCACGGCTTTTCAATACCAAGCTCTGCTAGCCAAGCAATTTGCAGCGCGCTAAGCGAAAGCGTTGAGGGATGAGGGTCGGTCATACGTTACGAAATAAATTGCCTGGGGGCTCAAGACTGTTCGAAGGCTTTTTTGAGAACCAGCGCATCTTCACGTTGGCCCCTACCTGCAGGATAGTAATCCCGGCGCACCCCAATCTGGACAAAACCTTGCTTTTCGTAAAACGCGAGCGCCTGATGATTGGACGGTCGAACCTCGAGCAAGAGGCCCTCAGCACCATGCTGACGCGCACTGCGTGCGGCTTGCTCGAGAAGTTGTCGGCCGAGTCCCTGCCCCTGCCGGGCCCGCGCCACCGCAATCACAAGGATGTGCGCAAGGTCTGGTGCCAACATCGCAATACAAAAACCAACGAGCTCAGCATCTTCTCGCAGCACCCAAGCCGAATAGCCAGCAGCCAGTGCGTCTTCAAAGTTTTTGGCGGTCCAAGGAAATGATTGCACAGCGGCTTCAAGCGCGACCACCTCTAACAAGTCGCTACTCAGCATTGGCAAAAGCGCAACCGCGGTCGGCGCATGCGCACGCGGATTGCCACCCAAGCCCCCCGCACGCTCGGCCGTCGTAAAGGCAACTTTGTCGCGTAAATAAAAGGGCGCAGCTTGCTCGGGGGCTACCGCCTCACCCTGTTTAAACGCACGCAACGCCAACGGCGCCATAGCTTGGGCCTCGGGCCGGGCACTTAAATCATCTGTAATCCAATCGTTAGGCAAACCCGCTCGAGCACCAGCGACACTCCACCCTTCGCCCACCAGACAAACAGCGGGGACGGCAGCCGCTTCAGTGGCTGCACGCTGCAACCATAGTGCAGAACGTTGAGAGGCGAATAAAGGAGCATCAATGGCCGCCATCAATACAGGCGGCTGTAACTCGACCAGCCCTCGCGAGGGGCTATCAACAAAGGCAGCAAAATAGATCTCATCCATCCGCGCATCAAGCGCCGCCAAAATAAGGGTGCCGGGATGCCTAACACTCGCCATCGCAGCGATCGCCGGTAGCGCGCCCACTGCCACGACAGGGATGCCGAGTGCTAAACCGAGACCTTGTGCGACGCCGCAGGCCACGCGAATTCCGGTGAAGGCGCCAGGCCCCTGACCGAAGGCTACGGCGCTCAGTGCCCCACGCGACACTGCACAGTCAGCCAATAAGGTATCGATAAGAGGCAGCACATTGGCCGCGTGTCCCGAGGTCCCTTCAAGTGAACGCTGTGTGGTTGTGATCTGACCATCGCGCTCGGACACAAGTGCCACCGTGCACAACGGGGTCGACGTTTCGATCGCAAGAATATGAGTCATGCCGCAATTGTAATGAAGCGAATGCGAACGAACGGAGCACGCTGAAACATCTTGTAACAAATTCAGCATTCGTTTTTTTGCATTTGTAAAACCTTGTAAGCGTCGCGGCGCAAAAGACGCTGAGGCGGTTACATTTTCACTCATGAATACTTTATATGCTTCCCCTTCTCGCAAAATACTCGTCGTCGACGATGATTTGCGCCTGCGCGACCTGCTGCGTCGCTACCTCACTGAACAAGGCTTTGTTGTCCAAACCGCTGAAAACGCTCGCGAAATGTCAAAAATTTGGTATCGCGAACATATTGACCTATTGATTTTGGATCTGACACTCCCGGGTGAGGATGGCTTGTCCGTCTGCCGACGGTTGCGCGCCAACCACGACAGCACACCCATCATTATGCTCACCGCAAAAGCCGAGGAGATTGATCGCATCATCGGGCTTGAAATGGGCGCAGACGACTATTTGTCCAAGCCCTTTAACCCACGCGAACTGTTAGCCCGTATTAATGCCATCCTGCGCCGACGCAGCACGGACGAGCATCCTGGCGCACCCAGCCAAGAAAACGAGTCCATTCACTTTGGTCCTTATGTCCTGAGCCTATCGACACGCACGCTGTTACGCGGCGATGACGTGATCCCCATCACGACCGGCGAATTTTCCGTGCTTAAAGTCTTTGCCCGCCACCCACGTATCCCGTTGTCACGCGACAAATTGATGGAATTAGCCCGTGGCAGAGATTACCGCGCCTACGACCGCAGCCTCGATGTGCAGATTTCTCGGTTGCGCAAAATGCTAGAACACAATCCCTCCAAGCCGGCCTACATACAGACGGTATGGGGTCTTGGATATGTGTTTGTGCCAGACGGACGCTATTGACGCGCTTAGGCCTGCGCGCCCGTGTCGGTCGCTCTGAGCAACACGACTGCATTGGCCGCGATGCCCTCTTTGCGGCCAAGGTGACCAAGCCCTTCGTTAGTTTTGGCTTTGATATTGATGTCGCCCGACGGAACGCTGAGGTCCGCAGCGATGTTTGCAACCATCGCTGCCGCATGCGGCCCTATCTTGGGCTGTTGTGCATGAATCGTTGCATCCAAATTCACTAACGTCCAACCCGCTTGTTGTACGAGTCGATATGCCTCGCGCAATAAGGCGCGACTATCGGCGCCTTTGAAGGCTGGATCAGTATCTGGGAAATGTCGGCCAATATCGCCCAAGCCCGCCGCCCCAAGTAACGCATCCGTAATCGCATGCAGGAGCGCATCGGCATCGGAGTGACCTTTTAGACCGTGGGTATGTGGAATCGTCACACCACCCAAAA
>JACCDW010931904.1_pt1 | contig 21052 bp, 17 predicted proteins | sample 7449781 | NCBI WGS metagenome assembly JACCDW01 (sample SAMN15323449, study PRJNA562643) | freshwater metagenome | isolation source: river surface water | place: USA:Blue River Watershed | collected 2017-08-18
AATGAACTTGGATTTCTTGGGATTCCCTTTACCAGACATTGATAGAATTGTTGATTTGGTTACGGGAAACAAAGATAGTGAAATAAAAGCATACCGAATTAATCCTATTTTTATTTTATCTTGCATTACATATATTATTTAGATGAAACCTCAACCAATTACCCTCTTTTCAGCCTCAGCGGGATCAGGTAAAACCTATACCTTGACTATTGAGTATATCAAGATGGCGCTCTGTGAGGTGGAAACTAAAGGATATTTCCGTCGAATCTTAGCTGTGACTTTTACCATTAAGGCGGCTGAAGAAATGCGTCAAAGAATTTTACATTTTTTAGCAGGAATGGCAGATTATCCTACTTTTCTCCATACTTCTTCATCTGACCAAGAAAATATTCTTGCTGTTTTAGATAAAGTTCAATCAGAACTAGCCGATGATGGTATTGTGTTGGCTAAAGAAGAATTAGCTGGTCGAGCATCTATTACCTTACAACAAATCCTTCAGGATTATGGGTTGTTTTCTGTGATGACCATAGATTCTTTTGTACAACGACTCAGCGCTTCTTTTGTGGATGAATTAAAACTTCCTAACCAATATGAAGTGCTATTAGATTCGAATGGATTGATTCATGACTTAATTAATCGACTCTTAGATCAAGTAAATCGGACAGGTGATCAAGAACTTAGTACGTTAATTTTGTCTTTTGCAAACCAAGAGGTAGCTGAAGGACGGAATTGGAATCGGATGAGAGATAGTTTACACGGTTTTTTGAAGATTTCCTTAGAGGAGAAATTTTTGCCTGTTGAACCTCATTTGGCTCTTTTTCAAGTGAGTGATTTTCTTCGTTTAGAAAATCAACTACGAACCATGCTCCAAAGCATGCTCCAAGAGGTCAAAACCGTAGCTGATTCATTTATTCAGATTATTGATGGACTAGGTTACCCAGACGCGTTTTATTATTACGGCGCTACGGGTCCAGTCGGTAATATTCGATCTTTCATCAAAAAGCCGGAGATTACGGATAAGAGTTATTCGAATTTTAAGAAAGCGATTGAGGGAAATTCTTGGACCTCCGCCAAAGCCACTGGAGCTGATAAAGATTGTATTGAGCAACATGCGACTGAATTAGGAGAGCTGGGGAGTCAATTTATTGAATTACAAGCGCTCTATTTAAAACGCTACAGATTCTTACACTGGGTGTTGAGGGATTTAAAGAAGCTCGCTTTAATGAATCTTATTCAGCGAGAGATGCGCATTTATCAACAAGAAAATGCATCAATTCCAATATCAGAATTCGCTAAGCGAGTGTATGAAGTTATTTCACAGGATCCTATTCCATTTATTTATGAAAAGTTAGGTGATCGGTATTTCCATATTTTCATAGATGAATTTCAGGATACATCTATTTTGCAATGGAAGAACTTTATGCCCTTGATCGAAAATGCGACTTCAGTAGGTAAACAAAGTTTGTTAGTAGGAGATGCTAAACAATCGATTTATAAGTTTAGAGGAGGAGAGGTTAGTTTAATTGCTTCTTTAGCGACTCAGGATCACTCTCTTGTTTCTGATCATTTCGCGGATCAATCATTGGATCAGCAGCGCTTTGACCATTTGTTAAATCAAATAGGACCTAAAGCTTTAAATGATAACTACCGCAGTGCCATCGAAGTAGTGGAATTCAATAATAAATTTTACGGTTCTTTAGTGGAGAATGATTCTTTGCTTCAGTTGTGTCCTTTAATAAAACCACTCTACGGCTCCAATTTAAAACAGAACCCGAAAGTAGCTTCATCACATTCAAATGGTAAGGTTGACTTATTAGTGTATCACAAGTCTAAAGCCAATTTTGGTTTTACGGAACCTGAAAATGAGTTTATGTTTGAGCAGGTGTTGAATTTGATTCGGCACAACCGTAGTATCGGATTCAAATACCAAGATTTGGCTATTTTGACTCGGAAGAATAAGCATTCTAGGTATTTAGCTTTGCGTTTAAAAGAGGAGGGAATACCTGTTATATCTTCGGATTCCTTATTAGTTCATTATTCACCCGTTGTCGGATTTATTTTATCGTATTTAGCTTTACGTGAAGATCCCAAGGAAACACTTCATTTGTATGAATTAATATACCAATATGCAGAGCTGATGGGAAGGGAGGTTTCAGCTGAAGAGTTAACCTATATAGAACAACTAGATGGAGATTCTGCCTTGGAAAATTCCTTTTTATATTTCCAAACCAAAGGAGTGGAGGTTCCTTCTTTTTCCGATTTGTTGCACTGGGTGTATGATTTAGTCTCTGCTTTTGATCTTTTGAATGTATTGTCTGGTCAAGAATACCTTTGGAAGTTTTTAGATGTTTTGAATGAGTATGTTTTGTTAAAAGACAAACAGGTAGCTGGTTTCCTACAGCATTTTAACCAAAATCGAAATTCCTATTGCATTTCTAGTTCAAATCAAGTGGATGCAGTGACTATTTCTAGTATACATAAGTCAAAAGGATTAGAGTATCCGGTTGTCATTCTGCCATTTGTTAATTGGACATTTGTGGCTGATTTAGAGAAGATTTGGTTTGAATTAGGAGATCAAGCCTCTGAGGATTTAGGGATGAGTGAAGATTTGCGTTTGCAACATATTTACGGACGGGTGAATGCTGCGGAGGTTTTGGCCTTTCCAGATTTAGCACAGCAAACTCTAAAAGAAAAAGAGGCTATTTTTCTCGATGCGATGAACATGTTGTATGTGGCTACAACAAGACCTAAGCAATCTTTGCATCTTCTCTTAACGGTGCCGGATATGGATTCGCATTCAAAAACACTTTCTACTTACGAAAATTCAGTCGGGAGACTGCTTTATGAATACGCACAGTCAAATGGAGTATCATCTGATTTACCTGTTTTTTTAAAAACAGAAACGGAATGGAATTCAACGTATTTTTCTTTTTCTGTTACTGAAGTAAGCCCTACCTTAGCCAGATCTACCACTTCATATCTAGATAAAAATGTACATATTACTTTAGGTAAATCAGTTTCTCCAGTTACTCTGCGCGTCAATTCAGCTAAATCAGATTTGTATACAGCAGCTTCTCAAAAGCGGGAAATTGGTAATCAATTACACGACATATTGGCTCAATTGCCTGATATGGAGGCTTGGCCCTTTGTAAAGGCAAAATCTAAATTAGACTTGTCTGCTCTGGAATCTCTTTTTGAATCAGAGAAGGTGAGATCCTATTTTGCAAAGGATGTGTTAGCGTTTAAGGAGGTAGATTTGTTATGTCCAGATGGAAAGGTTATTCGTCCTGATCGGGTGAATAAAGTAGGTGAAGCTTTACAGGTGATTGATTTTAAAACGGGTAAACAAAACTCAGAGCATCAGGATCAAATCAATCGATATAAGCAAGCCTTAGTCGATATGGGGTATCAAGTGACAAAAGGCGTTTTAATTTATGTAGAATCAGGGAAATTAGTCGATGTATAAGCGTTTACTCATTTGTGGATTACTAATTGTCTTTTTGGACTCCTGTTCTTTTGTGAAACGGATTTTTCATCGTCCGGGTTCATCGTATTATAGTGCGAGTGAAATAAAGAATATTATAAAAGAGGCCAAGAAATTCAAAGGGGTTCCGTACCGAACAGGAGGGATGGATAAGAAGGGTATGGATTGTTCCGGATTACTTTTTAAAGCCTATGCGTCGAATGATTTTTCAATTCCACGCGTGTCTTCAGATCAAGTTAAATTTGGAGAGGAAATTAGATTGAAGGATATTCAATTAGGTGATTGGGTGTTTTTTGCTACTGGAAAAGTAGGGCTTATTAATCACGTAGGTTTAGTGACTAAAGAACGTCCTGCCATCAGTTTCATTCATGCTAGTACGTCGTATGGCGTTAGAGAAGATTTGTTGTACCAAAAGTTTTGGCTTGATCGCATCGTCAAAATAATACGGCCATTTAAAAATTAATATGGTTTTTAGTCATTGATGTGCTATTTTTGCAATTCTTTTTAAAATGCTATGTCTAAAAAAATTGTAATTATTGGTGCTGGTGGTGTGGGTAATGTAGTCGCTAAGAAATGTGCGATGAATCCTGTATCCTTTTCTGAAATTGTTTTAGCCTCTCGTACGTTATCAAAATGTGATGCCATTGCCGCTGAATGTGCTGCTATTGGTTTACCTACTAAAGTTAAAACACGCCAGGTAGATGCAGATAATGTACCTGAATTAGTGGCTTTATTCAAAGAAGAAAAGCCTTTCTTAGTCATTAACGTAGCCTTACCTTATCAAGATCTAACGATTATGGATGCTTGTTTAGAGGCTGGTGTTCACTATTTAGATACAGCTAATTACGAGCCTAAAGATGTAGCAAAATTCGAGTATTCGTGGCAGTGGGCTTATCAAGATAAGTTTAAGAAAGCAGGTTTGATGGCTTTATTGGGCTGCGGTTTTGATCCAGGTGTAACTGGAGTGTATACTGCTTATGCGAACAAGCACTATTTCGATGAGATGCATTATTTAGATATTATCGATTGTAATGCAGGCGATCACGGAAAAGCTTTTGCCACTAATTTTAATCCTGAGATTAATATCCGCGAAATTACTCAAAAAGGTAAATATTGGGAAAATGGTGAATGGATAGAGATCGAACCGATGTCAATTCACAAGCCTATAGATTATCCAAACATTGGACCTAAAGAATCCTATGTACTTTATCATGAAGAATTAGAGTCTTTAACTAAGAACTTCCCTACTTTAAAGCGTGCGCGTTTTTGGATGACATTTGGTCAAGCCTATTTGACGCACTTAGAAGTACTTCAAAATGTGGGAATGACTTCCATAACGCCTATTAAATTTAATGGAATGGATATTGTTCCTTTAGAGTTCTTAAAAGCAGTACTTCCTGAGCCAGGATCATTGGGACAGAACTATTCAGGTCAAACCTCTATAGGTTGCCAAATTAAGGGTATTAAAGACGGTAAGGACGCCACTTATTATGTTTGGAATAACTGCTATCATGCAGATTGTTATAAAGAAGTTCAGGCACAGGGTGTTAGTTATACTACAGGTGTTCCGGCGATGATTGGGGCTTCTCTAATGATTGATGGTTCTTGGTTTGCTCCAGGTGTATTTAATGTAGAAGAATTCAATCCTGATCCATTTATGGAATTGTTGAATATTCATGGTTTACCGTGGGATGAGCAACATAATATAACTTTACCTCACGAATATTAAGATGATTTATTATCCTTCGATTCCATCTCCTTGTTATGTATTGGAGGAAAATTTATTGTTAGGCAACTTACAACTTCTCAAAAGAGTTCAACAAGAGGCAGGTATAGAGATCATTTGTGCCTTAAAAGGTTTTTCTTTTTACCATGAGTTTCCTTTAGTTAAAAAGTATTTAGCAGGTGCTACGGCGAGTTCATTACATGAAGCGCGGTTAGCTTTCGAGGAAATGGGGGTTAGGCCTCACGTTTATTCTCCAGCCTATTTAGAGTCTGAATGGAAAGAACTCTCCTTATATGCAGGTCATATCACATTTAATTCGCTGAATCAATATCATCAATTTAAAGATCGTGCTCGCGAATCCAGTATTTCCTGTGGTTTACGAATAAACCCAGAATATGCTGAAGTGGAAACCGAAATGTATAATCCTTGTATCGCCGGTTCTCGTTTAGGAATTCGCCGGTCTGATTTAGGAGATTTGCCTAAGGGAATAGAGGGATTACATTCGCATACTTTATGCGAGAATGATTCCTTTGTTCTAGAGAGAACTTTAGCTGTGATAGAAGAAAAGTTTGGAGACTTGTTACCTAAAATGAAGTGGTTAAATTTAGGCGGTGGTCACCTGATAACACGAGCTGATTACGATGTAGACCATTTAATAAGATTGTTAAAAGGTTTTCGCCAAAAATACCCCAATCTTCAGATTATTCTGGAGCCAGGTTCAGCCGTAGGCTGGCAAACTGGTTTTTTAAAATCGACCGTTTTAGATATTGTTGAATCTGCAGGAATTACTGTTGCCATCCTGGATGTATCTTTTGCGGCACATATGCCGGATACCTTGGAAATGCCCTATAAGCCAAGAATCAGAGGGGCCAATTCTGAACCAGAAAAAGGAAAGCCTACCTATCGTTTTGGCGGAATGACATGCCTTGCCGGTGATTTCTATGGGGATTATTCGTTTGAAAATGAATTGCAAATTGGGGATGAGATTATCCTAGAAGATATGATACACTATACGATGGTTAAGACGACTACGTTTAATGGGGTCAACTTACCTAGTATAGGTAAATTAGATTCTCAAGGTGAATTTTACCTCTATAAATCATTCGGATACGAGTCTTTTAAAGACCGTTTATAATGTGGAGAAGATCGGTCTCGAACCGACGACCTCTTGCATGCCATGCAAGCGCTCTAGCCAACTGAGCTACATCCCCATTAAAAATTCACTTTAACTCCAAGGCCACCCTGGATATGCAGGTAAAATGGATTCGGTAACAATTCTGAATATATACCAAGTTCTGCAAAAAAGGAGAGGTTAGGAGCATCAATTGGAAAATATTCTAATCCAGCTATTCCAGTCCCCCCTAAACCTCGTTTCGTTTCCGGGAATACGGAATTAGTTAAAAAGAGACTTCTGGATACAAATTGTGGTCCCACTCCATAATAATAATGTAAATCAGAATTTACAAGGGTGGGTCTATGCCAAATATATAATGCATTCACAGAAAAACCTATATTTTGAAAGTTTCCATTTTGGTAGGAACGATTTGTGCCCCAAAGCCCTCCATAGGTTCCAAAATTAAATTCTACCGCATTTTTTCCATTTGGAAGATAGCGCTTTATCATAAATCCACCGGGTTCACCCACTCTAAATCCTGCCGCCCAATCTTTCATCTGTGCCTTTAATGGGCTTAGACAACCTAGCAGAATAAAGATAATATACAGGCGTTTAAACATACTATGCCGAATAGAATTGTTTGATTAGACTAACTAATTTATCGTTTTCTTCTGATAAACCAATCGTAATACGTATAGAATCTTCACACAAAGTGACATTACTACGATTTCTCGTGATCAATTTTGCCTCAATTAAATAGATAAATAAATCAGTTGCACGCTTAAAATGCACTAATAAGAAGTTTGCATCTGATGGGTATATCTGAATTACTTCAGAGATATCTTGTAGGGCATTAATGAGGCGAGTACGCTCCGATAAGATCAATTGAACTGATTCTTCCTTAAAGTTCGTATTTGCTAAGGCTTTAAATACGATCTCCTGTGTTGCCCCTCCGATATTATAAGGAGGTTTAATTTTATTCAATAAGCTGATGATGGTGGGGTGTGCAAATGCCATGCCTAGACGAAGTGAGGCTAAGCCATAGGCTTTTGAAAGCGTCTGCATTACGATAACCTGTGGAAACTTTGCTAATTCTAGAATAAAACTAGGCTCATCTGAAAAATCAATATAGGCTTCGTCAATGATAATAAATCCAGTGTTGAATGACTCAATTAAGGAATAAATATCCGAACGATTCAGTTTATTTCCTGTTGGATTATTGGGGGAGCAAATAAAAAGTAGCCTTGTATTTTCATCCACTGTTTGTAAAATGCCGTTCACATCTAATTGATATTGTTTGGTAAGACTAACCTTACGTTGTTCGATGTGATTAATCGATGCACTGACTTCATACATTCCATAGGTAGGAGGGCATAAAATGATATTATGTACACCTGATTGACAAGTCATACGTATAATTAAGTCAATCGCCTCATCAGATCCATTACCAAGGAAAATTTGATCAGTAAAGCAGGACTTTATGGTTGCTAATCGTTCTTTGATGTCTAATTGCAACGGATCTGGATAGCGATTCCAATTTTCTTCTAAGCCAGAACCTAGTGGATTCTCATTCGCATCTAGAAATACACCCTCTTTACCCTTAAACTCATCTCTAGCAGATGAATATGGTTTAAGGTTCCAAATATGGGGTAATATGAAGTTTTCGAAATTCATATTTAGTCTAATCTAATTTTAACAGCATTCGCATGTGCCTGTAAGGATTCTGCCTCTGCCATATCTATTATGGTTTTACCTAATTGCTCTAATCCCTCTTTCGAAATGGATTGCAAGGTGATCTTCTTCGTAAAAGAATCCAAATTCACACCTGAATATGCTCTCGCAAATCCATTAGTAGGTAAAGTATGATTTGTCCCTGAGGCATAATCTCCTGCAGATTCGGGAGTATAATGTCCTAAAAAGATGGATCCGGCGTTTCGAATATGTTGTGAAAAACTTTCCGCATCATCACATGCTAAAATCAAGTGTTCTGCAGCATATTCATTTAATAAGTCAATAGCTTCTGCCGAAGTATTCACTAAGACGAATTTAGAGTTTGCTAATGCTTTTTCTGCAAGGTCTTTTCTAGGCAATTCTGCTAATTGCTTAGTGATTTCAGACCTGGTTTTTTCCACAATGTCAGCCGAGGAACTAATTAATAGTACCTGTGAATCGGCCCCGTGTTCTGCTTGTGATAACAAATCAGACGCGATGTAGGCTGGATTACCTGTATGGTCAGCATAAACTGCTACTTCAGAAGGGCCTGCAGGCATATCTATCGCCGTTCCTAACCGATTAGCATACATTTTTGCCGCTGTTACATATTGATTTCCTGGTCCAAAGATTTTATAAACTGCCGGAACACTCTCTGTACCTACACTTAAGGCTGCGATTGCTTGTGAACCACCTACTTTCGCCATCTTGGTTACACCACATAATTTTGCGGCATAGAAGATTGCTGGATGAACTGCTGGTGTGCACATGACTATTTCTTGGCATTCTGCAATTCTAGCAGGAATAGCTAACATCAAGACCGTCGAAAATAGGGGAGCGGTTCCTCCAGGAATATAGATGCCTACTTTATCTATTCCGGTGGCCTTTTGCCAGCAATATACCCCTGGATTTATCTCAATTTTATTCGGAACTAATTTTTGAGCTGCGTGAAAAGCATAAATATTAGCATAGGCTTGATCGATGGCTTTTTGAAGATCGACATCGGTTTGGGCTGCTAATTCATCAATTTCTTGTACACTATATAGAATATCTGTAATTACTCTTTTCTCGTAGATAGTTGTTAAATCACGCAAAGCTTGATCGCCTTTCATTTTAACTTGACTAAATACATCCGAAATTAAAACATCTAATTGCCCTTGCTCTAAAGCAGGACGTTGGCAAATAGTTGTATATTCTGACCGAGAAGGATAATTGATCTGTTTAAACATGATTAAAGTATCATTTTTTCGATAGGTAAGACTAAAATGCCCTCAGCACCTGCTTGGCGCAAATTCTCGATGATATTCCAAAAATCATTTTCCTCAATTACCGAGTGTAACGAGAACCAACCTTTAGTTGCTAGAGGTAAAACCGAGGGTGATTTCATTCCTGGTAACAAGGCAGTAACTTTATCTATATTGTGCTCTTGAACATTCAAAACAACATATTTAGCATTTTGTCCTCTTTGAACTGAGTCAATTCTGAATAATAACTTGGCTAAAATAGCTTTCTTGTCAGCTGATAAGGATGAATTAGAAATCATGACAGCTTGACTTTCGAAAACTGTTGCTACCTCTTTTAATCCGTTGCTTAATAAAGTGCCTCCTGTGGATACAATATCGCATATTCCTTCTGCAAGTCCGATAGAAGGTGCTATCTCCACAGAACCTGAAATTTCGTGCATTTCTGCCTTTACTCCATTCTTCTGCAGGAATTGATTGGTTAAATTTGGATAGGATGTTGCGATACTTTTTCCTTTAAACTGCTTTAGATCAGTATAGGTTTCACCACGAGGTATAGCTAGTGAAAGACGGCATTTAGAAAAGCCTAACTCTTTTACTATATCTACTTTGCGCGTGTTTTCCATTAATACGTTTAGACCTACTACACCTAAATCAGCTACTCCATCTTCTACGTAACCAGGAATATCATCGTCACGTAAGAATAAAAATTCTATTGGAAAATTACTTGAAATGGAACGAAGTTTAGACCCACCCGATTCAAATTTAATGCCACACTCTTTAAAAAGCTTTAAAGAGTCATCACTTAGGCGACCTGACTTCTGTACCGCTATTCTAATATTATTTGTGCTCATGGTAATTATTGCTAAAAATTAAGCCCCGAGGTTATTCGAGGCTTAAACAATCATTTTTATAAAAACATTTTGATCGGATCCTCGAGGTATTGTTTTAATGTTAACAGGAACGCAGCTCCTGTTGCACCATCTACCACGCGATGATCACAAGTCAAAGTTAATTTCATAATGTTAGTTGCATAGAATTGACCATTCTTAACACCTACAGTTTCTTTAATTCCTCCCACAGCTAGAATACAAGACTCTGGTGAATTGATGATAGAGGTAAATTGATCAATGCCAAACATACCTAAGTTAGAGACAGTGAATGTATTACCTTCCCAATCTTTCGGTTGCAACAATTTATTTTTTGCCTTAGCACCTAGATCTTTTGCCTCAGCAGAGATTTGTGCGATTGATTTTTCTGATGCAAAACGGATAACAGGAACTAATAAACCGTCTTCAACTGCAACAGCCATACCGATATGTACATGTTTGTTGACACGAATACGGTCTTCCATCCAATAAGAGTTCACTTTAGGATGCTTAGCTAGTGATAGGGCAGTAGCCTTGATGACCATATCATTAAATGAAATCTTCACTGGGAATGTTTCATTCATGCTGACACGCGCCTCCATTGCCTTGTCCATGTTGATTTCCATCGTTAAATAGAATTCTGGAGCGCTAAATTTAGATTCAGACAAACGACGTGCGATCGTCTTTCGCATTTGGCTGTTTGGAATATCTTCAAAGCTTTCTACACCACCTGTGAAGTTTGCGTTTGCACCGCCAGAATTTGGATTATACTCTTCCACATCTGCCTTTGTGATACGTCCACCTTCACCTGTCCCGGTGATCCAGTTTAAGTTATACCCTTTTTCTTTTGCCAAAGCACGAGCTAAAGGACTTGCCTTCAATTCTGTACCTGGTTTAGATGCGACTTTTTCTTCAACAACTGGAGCCTTTGTTACAACAGGTGCTGGTGCACTTGCGACAGGCGCAGCTATTGGAGCTGCTGCAACAGGCGCTGGATTAGCGGCTTTTGGAGCAGCTTCTGCATCTAAAATCAATTGGTAATTAGCACCAGGTTCTCCTACGATAGCAATAATACCATCTACGATTACACCTTGTCCTTCTTTTGCTCCAATATATAAAAGCGTACCATCTTCATAGTTTTCTAATTCCATGGTAGCTTTATCTGTCTCTACTTCAGCAATTATGTCCCCATTCTTGATGACATCACCTACGGATTTTAACCATTTAGCAATGACACCTTCAATCATGGTATCGCTCATTTTAGGCATGCGAACTGCAACGGCTTTTACGCCACTTAAGTCGATAGCTGGGTTAGGGGCTGCATTTTCTGCCACGGGTGCAGCTGCAGGTGTTTCTTCGACCACTACAGGTGCCGGAGCTGATGAAGTGGCTGGTGCAGCTAGAAGTGCTGAATAATCTTCTCCTGGTGTTCCTACGATAGCAATTATTCCATCTACTGGAACCGCTTCGCCTACTTTAACTCCAATATATAATAAGGTGCCGTCCTCGTAGTTTTCTAATTCCATTGTCGCTTTGTCTGTTTCTACTTCAGCGATAATGTCACCAGATTTAATAACGTCCCCTTCTTTTTTAAGCCAATTTGCGATCACACCTTCTAACATCGTGTCGCTCATCTTAGGCATTCTAATTACTTCAGCCATCTTATTTTGTTTGAAAGTTTAAAATTACGCCTTAAACCCTGTTTTTAAAAATTTTTGTGATAATAATTATCTATTAATCAAGTTTTAGAACCGCCATAAATGCTTCTTGAGGAATTTCAACATTACCTACTTGTCGCATACGTTTCTTACCCTTTTTCTGCTTTTCTAATAATTTACGTTTACGAGAGATATCACCTCCATAACATTTGGCCAAAACATCCTTACGCAACGCCTTCACCGTCTCACGAGCAATGATTTTCTGTCCAATTGCTGCTTGAATAGCAATTTCAAATTGCTGTCTTGGAATTAATTCACGCAATTTCTCACACAAACGTTTTCCCCAATCATAAGCTTTATCGCGGTGAACAATGGCAGATAAAGCGTCTACTTTATCTCCATTCAACATGATATCTAATTTTACCATGTCACCAGCTTCGTAATCTTTATATTCGTAATCTAGGGAGGCATAACCTCTTGAAATCGTTTTTAATCGGTCAAAGAAGTCGAAAACTACCTCCGAAAGTGGCATATCAAATGTTAACTCTACGCGATCAGTCGTTAAATAGATCTGATTTACTAGAATACCACGTTTATCCATACAAAGGCTCATGATTACCCCTGTATACTCAGATTTCGTAATTATTTGTGCTTTGATATAAGGCTCTTCAATCGTGTTAATTAAGTTTGTTTCAGGCAGATCTGCTGGAGCTGATACCCACATTTGCTCATTTGCCGTCGTTAACACTTTAAATTTCACTGAAGGAACAGTCGTAATTACTGTCATATCAAATTCTCTTTCTAGGCGTTCCTGCACAATTTCCATGTGCAACATTCCTAAAAATCCGCAGCGGAAACCGAAACCAAGAGCAGCAGATGTTTCTGGCTCCCAAACTAAGGAGGCATCGTTTAATTGTAACTTCTCCATCGCATCCCGTAGATCTTCAAATTCGGATGTCTCAACAGGGTATATGCCGGCGAAAACCATTGGTTTTACTTCTTCAAACCCCTGAATAGCACTTACTGTCGGATTAGCCACATGTGTAATGGTATCACCTACTTTTACCTCTTTTGCCTCTTTAATACCCGAAATAAGGTAGCCTACGTCACCCGTTTTGATGATCTGTTTAGGCTCTTGTTCTAAACCTAAGGTACCAATTTCATCTGCATGGTATTCTTTACCTGTGTTAATGAATTTGACTTTGTCTCCTTTTCGGATTTCACCGTTGTATACTCGAAAAATAACTTCAATACCGCGATAGGAGTTAAAAGTAGAATCAAAAATCAGAGCTTGCAATGGCGCTTCTGGATCGCCTTTAGGTGCAGGAATACGCTCTACAACAGCATCTAATATATCTTGAATACCAATTCCCTCTTTTCCAGATGCATGAATTATATCTTCTTTTTTACAACCTATCAAATCAATAATTTGATCAGAAACTTCCTCTGGCATAGCTCCAGGTAAGTCAATCTTATTTAAAACAGGAATGATTTCCAAATCATGACTAATGGCTAAATAAAGGTTCGATATAGTCTGTGCTTCAATACCTTGAGATGCATCAACAATTAACAGAGCACCTTCGCAGGCTGCAATGGAACGCGAAACTTCATAGGAAAAATCGACGTGTCCGGGTGTATCAATTAAGTTGAAAGTATACAATTCCCCATCTTTCGGGTATTGCATTTGAATCGCATGAGATTTAATCGTAATTCCACGTTCACGCTCTAAATCCATATCATCGAGCAATTGATTCATCATATCGCGCTTCTGAACGGTATTGGTGAACTCAATTAATCGATCGGCTAGAGTACTTTTTCCGTGATCAATATGGGCAATGATACAAAAATTACGCAGGTGTTTCATATAGAATTATTTCTCCTTAGGGCTCCCCCTTAAACTAAGCTACAAATATAGCCAAAACAAGGCATTTAACCCGTTTTATTGATTCATTAAATCTTCAATTTCCTCCAAATCCAATGGTATATTTTTCATTAGATTAATATTATTACCGGTTTGTATAACTAAGTTATTTTCCAATCGTATACCTAAACCTTCTTCTTGGATATATATACCCGGTTCACAAGTAAGAACCATTCCTTCTTGAAAAGGTTTGTATTTATCCCAAACATCATGCACATCTAACCCAAGGTGATGAGCTACTCCATGCATAAAGTATTTTTTAAACAGTGGATTTGCTGGATTTTGTTTTTCTACCTCAGCGCGCGAAAATAAACCTAAATCGATCAGTTGACCCTCCATGAAACGTTCAACCTCTTTTTGGTAATCTACCCAAAAAACACCTGGCTGCATAATTTCTGTCGCGTAATTCAAAACAGCGTGAACCGCTTGGTATACTTGTTTTTGGCGAGGGCTGAAACGACCATTGACTGGAATTGTCCGCGTCATATCCGCATTATAATTCGCATAAGAAGCACCCACATCTAATAAAAGCATATCACCATCTTTGCAAGGAAGTGCATTATCAATGTAATGAAGTACACACGCATTAGCTCCTGAGGCAATAATAGGCGTATAAGCAAACCCTTCTGATTTATTACGTGTGAATTCATGAATGAATTCCGCTTCAATTTCGTATTCAGTTACACCTGGTTTCGTAAAGTTTAAAACCCGACGGAAGCCTTTCTCGGTAATATCACAAGCCACTTGAAGCGCCTGTAATTCCTCGGGCTCTTTTTGCATTCTTAAATCACTTAAAATAGGAGCGAGGCGCCCTATAGTGTGATTGGGATAGGTACTGCGTAAGTTAGCACCTAAACGAGCATTCTGGGTTTGAACGACGGAAGAGTTGCGTAAATGCTCATTATCTGTTAAATAGAGATGATTTGCGGAGTAAATCAATGTTTTTAAAAGCGAATCAAAATTAGAAGTCCATTGAATGTTTTGAATTCCGGAGGTTTGAATAGCCTCTACTTTAGTATATTTATGTCCTTCCCAAATCTGTATTAATTCTGATGTTTCGCGTACAAATGCAATTTCTCTCCACTGTGCTTCAGGTGCATCAGGATATAAAATCAATAGTGTTTCCTCTTGATCTAATCCCGACAAGTAAAATAGATCGCTATTTTGTCTAAAACCCATTGTCCCATCTGCATTCGTAGGCATAATGTCATTTGAACTAATGACCACGATTGATTTTGGAGGCAATTGAGCGTATAATTTCGCACGATTCTTTTTAAATAATTCGGAAGAAAAAGGGGTGTAGCGCATCTTATTTTCGACAAACATAAATGATTTCTTCTAAAGGCAGAGCCATTCTCTTGCTCTCTTCTAATCCTAATTTTTCAATCAGATTTACCTGTTCCACGATGAAACCTGAATTTTCTAATTGAGTACCATAATCACGTCCATAGATACGCAAGTGATCATCTTGTAGGAAATGAATTTCACGCTCTTTTGGATCTGTAATGCTCGCATCTTCGTATGTAGTGGCTAAATCGTAACGTTGAGGGCTTTGGCATAAGGCAAATCCAGATGGCTTTAAAACCCGTCTGATTTCCTGCATGCATCGTACATCGTCCTTTACGTGTTCCAAAACGTGATTGCAGAATACCACATCAAATGTATTGTCTTCAAATGGAATATCATGTAAATCCATTTTGACTTTAGCTAATGGACTCTCAATATCTGCTGTAATATATTGATCTCCCAAATGCTTTTCAAATCGATCTATAAAACAGTATTCAGGAGCGATGTGTAATAATTTAGGCTTTTCTGTAAAAAAGGAGGTCTCGTTTTTTAGATATAAATACATTAAACGATGACGTTCTAAACTTAAACAGGATGGACAAAGTGCATTTTCACGGGGCATTAGACGGCCATAAGGTAAGAAATGACGGAAGGAATGATTGCAAACAGGACAATAGACTTTATTTCCACTAAGAAAAATACTGTATATTTTAATAAGTCTGTGAGCGAATAATTGAATGAATTTTCTCGGGATAAATCGTAAAACCCAGCTAATGATGTATTTCATAGAAATAAAAAAAGGGAAGGCTTTTATATTTAAAACCTTCCCTTCAAAATTAAGAAAATAATTACATTTTTCTTAACCAAATATTTCGGTAACTAACCGCGTTTCCGTGATCCTGTAGACTTATTGGCCCCGGACCATGCACCGGATTTAATGGTTGTCCGATATATTCCGTTGTGCCTTGAATCTTTGTATGGTTTTGTACGACAATTCCGTTATGAATCACGGTTATATAGGCTGGGGTATCAATTCCACCATTGACTGTAAAAATAGGAGCAGTATAAATGATATCATACGTATTCCATTCTCCCATCTTGGAAGAAGCATTGACTAATGGGGGTGTTTGCTTGTATATGGCTCCTGCTTGGCCATTACGGTAAGTAGGATTTTGATACGAATTCATTACTTGAACTTCATACATACCTTGCATAAAAACTCCACTATTACCTTTTCCCTGGCTTTTCAACGTCTCTGGCTCGATTGGAGTTTGCCATTCGATATGTAATTGGTAGTTGGTAAATTTTTCTTTTGTAGAAATATTTCCTGTTTTACCTACTACAGTCATTTTACCATCTTCTACTTTCCAACGTGCTGGCGAACCATCTCTTGCCGATTCCCAATTGTCTAGGTTTTTACCATCAAATAATACGATAGCATCTGAAGGGATAGTTCCAGGAGTAACTACTGGGATGCTAGGCTCCCAATATTCTGTATCGTTAGGATTCGTAGGATTTACTTTTACGTGACGGTGGTCTTGTGACAAAGCTAAGCTACTCGAAGCCAAAATAATAGCCGATAAAATGTAAAATGTCTTTTTCATAGAGTAAGAGGATTAATTTGAACAAAAAAAAACCGGCATAAACCGGTTTAAATTTAAAGAATATTATTCTTATTTAGCAAAACTAGCTTTGATAGCTTCTACATCAACTAACTTGATGATAGGTCTTGCTTTTAAGATTTTGATAGCCGCAACCTTGTTGTTAGCTACTGCTTTATTTCTTCTGTCTTTACGTTTTAGTCTAGTTACTGCCATGTCTTTGATAATTTGGTTTGCAAAAATAGCTAAAATCGACTATTATCAAAAATATTATGTCATAATTAATTAAATTTGTTTTTTTAATATGATGCAGAAACCAGCAAACGCACGAGGTACTAGGGATTTCGGTCCATCTGAAATGGCAAAACGTAATTACGTTTTTGACATTATTAAGACTCATTTTCATGGTTTTGGCTTTCAGGCAATTGAAACGGCGGCCATTGAAAATCTATCAACTTTGACTGGTAAATACGGAGAAGAAGGTGATCAATTATTATTTAAGATATTAAATAGTGGTGATTATTTGTCCAAAGTTTCCCCATCAGACATTGACGCGGGTTCTAAAATATTGACGACCAAAATTTCTGAAAAAGGTCTTCGATACGATTTAACCGTTCCATTTGCTCGTTTTGTGGCAATGAATCGCAACGATTTGGCTTTCCCATTTCGTCGCTACCAAATTCAGCCCGTTTGGAGAGCTGATCGTCCTCAGCGTGGTCGCTACCGGGAGTTTTATCAATGTGATGCAGACATTATTGGATCTGACTCCTTAGTAAATGAAGCAGAGTTGATTACTTTGTTTCAGTCTATTTTTACCTCTTTAAAATTACGTGTAAATCTCTATTTGAATTCTCGTAAGATATTAGCAGGCATTGTAGATACCCTAGGAGAAAGTGCGCGTTTCGTTTCTTTCGCTGTCGCATTAGACAAATTAGATAAGATTGGTTGGGATAAAGTAGCGGAAGAATTAGTTCAAAATGGTTTCAGCACTGTAAAAGTAGAGGCCTTAAAAGAGCTTGTTTTATTTGATGGAACAAACGAAGCTAAAATAGCTAAATTGACATCGTTTTTTGGTTCGAATAAAACGGGATTACAAGGATTAGCTGAAATAAAAGAAGTTTTGAGTCTTTCGGAGACAAATGGCTTTAGTAACGACAATTTAGTATTTGATTACAAGTTAGCTCGTGGATTGAGTTATTATACTGGTTTGATTTACGAGGGTAAGGCTGTCGATTTGCCATTTGGTTCAATCGTTGGTGGTGGACGTTACGATGACCTGACAAGTTCATTCGGGTTGGATAATATGTCAGGTGTGGGTATTTCATTTGGGATTGAGCGCATTCTAGACGTTATGGAGGAGCTTTCGCTTTTTCCTGAAATCTCAACGAGTGCAAGTGCCATCCTATTCACTTATTTCGATATTGATGGTCGCAAAGCAGCATTAGGGATGGCCAATGAATTACGTAAAGTAGGGATTCCCTCAGAAGTGTACCCGGATGTAGCCAAAATCAAGAAATCATTCGAGTTTGCTGACAAGAAAAAAATAGCATTCGTAGCTGTAATAGGGGAGTCTGAACTGAAAGAAGGAAAAGCTTCCGTTAAGAATATGAAAAATGGAGAACAGAACCTGCTCTCCATCTCTGAAATCATCACATTATTGAAGTAAGACCTACCTCCAAGCTTTGAATTGATTAATTAATCCATTGGTGCTAGAGTCGTGTGTATTTATTTTCTCTTCATTTTCTAATTCTGGTAGAATTGAATTAGCTAATTGCTTCCCTAATTCTACGCCCCACTGGTCATAGCTGAATATATTCCAAATCACGCCCTGAACAAAGATCTTGTGTTCATACATCGCAATTAATGAACCTAAGGTATGCGGATCGATTTGCTTCACTAGGAAAGAGTTCGTAGGCTTATTACCCTCAAACACCTTGAATGGAGCCAATTTCTCAATTTCTGCTTCATTCAAGCCCGCTTTTTGCAATTCAGCAACAACCACCTCTTTCGATTTTCCATTCATTAATGCTTCCGTCTGTGCGAAGAAATTAGACATCAATAAGGTGTGGTGATTACCAATTTTGTTATGAGTTACGGCCGGTGCAATAAAATCGGCAGGAATTAATTGTGTTCCTTGGTGGATTAATTGATAGAAGGCGTGTTGACCATTTGTTCCTGGCTCACCCCAAATAACAGGACCTGTCGAGTAATTCACGCGTTTCCCAGAACGATCTACCGTCTTCCCATTTGACTCCATATCCCCTTGTTGGAAATAGGCAGCAAAACGGTGCATATATTGATCATACGGAAGAATGGCGTGCGTAGGAGCATTAAAGAAATTAACATACCAAATACCTAATAAACCTAGAATAACTGGAAGGTTTTGTTCTAAAGAAGCACTCGCAAAATGAGAGTCCATCGCCTCAGCGCCTGCTAATAAAGCCTCAAAATGATCAAATCCTACGGAAAGGCAAATAGACAAACCAATAGCAGACCATAAAGAATAACGACCGCCTACCCAATCCCAGAAGACGAACATATTCGCTGTATCTATGCCAAATTCAGCCACTGCCTTTGTATTCGTAGATAGCGCAACAAAATGTTTTGCTACTGCTGCGTTGTCTTTAGCCGCCGCCAAGAACCAATCTCTAGCAGAGAAGGCGTTAGCCATTGTTTCTTGTGTAGTGAACGTTTTAGAGGCAATTAAAAATAAAGTTGTTTCTGGATTGACTTTCTTAAGAGTCTCTGCAATATGTGTACCGTCCACATTACTGACGAAGTGAACATTCAAACGTGTTTTATAGGGTTTTAAGGTCTCCGTCACCATTACTGGACCTAAGTCAGATCCACCGATACCGATGTTTACCACATCCGTAATTTGTTTTCCAGAGTATCCTTTCCAATCACCTGAAATCACACGTTGAGAAAAGACCTTCATCTGAGCTTTTACTGCTTGAATTTTAGGGATAATATTTTCGCCATCCACTACTACATTGGCAGATGCTTTCGCTCTAAGCGCGGTATGTAATACAGAGCGACCTTCTGTTTGATTAATTTTATCGCCTTTAAATTGTGCTTGAATCGCATCTTCTAAGCCACATTCTTTCGCTAATTGTATAAGGGATTGAAAACTTTTCTCATCAATTAGATTCTTTGAGTAATCAAAGAATATGGAATTAAAGGTTTGGCTATATTTTTGCTGTCTAGCTGCATCATCTTTAAATAACTGAGCGATCGTGGTAGAAGCTAGGCGAGATTGATCTAATTGAAGTGCTTTATAAGCGGATGTATTGGTAAAATTAATTGTAGATAACATGCGGATGATATTAATGAGCCACAAAAATACGGTTTAAAACATAAAAATGCCAAAATCCACGCTGAATGAATTTTGGCATTTCAAAAATCTTGAAGAATTATAGATTCGGTTGTGGCGTTTTTCGTAAATAAGGTTTCACGGAAGTAAATCCTTTCGGGAATTTAGCCACTGCATCTTCGTTTGATACCGCTGGAACAATAATTACATCATCTCCATTTACCCAATCGGCTGGTGTAGCTACTTGGTAATTAGCAGTCAATTGTAACGAATCAATCACGCGAAGAATTTCTGTAAAATTACGTCCAGTAGAAGCAGGGTAGGTAAGTGTTAATTTAATCTTCTTATCTGGTCCTATCACAAATACAGAACGCACAGTTGCTTTTTCTGACGCATTTGGATGAATCATGTCATAAAGAAGGGCAACCTTCTTTTCTGGATCAGCGATAATCGGGAAGTTCATTTTAACAGAATTTACCTCTTCAATATCTGGAACCCACTTGTTGTGTGATTCTAAACTATCAACTGATATGGCAATAGGCTTCACGTTTCTTTTTTGAAACTCACCATTTAATAAGGCGGTTTTACCTAATTCTGTTGTACAAACAGGCGTAAAGTCAGCCGGGTGGCTAAACAACAATACCCAAGAATCACCAATAAACTCGTGAAAGTTAATGTAACCTAATGTCGTATCCGCACTAAAGTCGGGTGCGATGTCTCCTAATCTTAATGACATAATAGTAAGGGTTTAATTAATGAAAACTAGCTTGTCTATCAAATATATAGATTAATATAAACTAAAAAAAGCAATCCTAAAATAAGATTGCTTTTAACATTACACTTCATCAACAAACTAAAAATCAAACTAATTAAAATGCTGTAGGAGAAGGATTCGAACCTCCAAGGTGCAGTTAGCCTCGACACAGAAGCGATTTAGTGGTCAACCCATTATGCCGTGTTTATCCTGAACTCACCACCCCCGAGACAGGAGGGCACGTCTGCCAATTTCATCACCCTACAGTGAAAATTATTACCTTTGCAATAATTAGTAGGACAAATATAAAAGGAGATTTTATATTTTTCAAAATTTTTCAATAAAAAATGTCTTTTTTTGCATAATTTTTAATT
>JACCDW011558836.1_pt1 | contig 21051 bp, 21 predicted proteins | sample 7449781 | NCBI WGS metagenome assembly JACCDW01 (sample SAMN15323449, study PRJNA562643) | freshwater metagenome | isolation source: river surface water | place: USA:Blue River Watershed | collected 2017-08-18
ATTTTAATAAGAAAATTGTCATTATCCTTGTCTTGAATGCTACTTATTATGACTAATTCATTTAAAGAATTAATCTCGTCTTTATTTCTATCAACACGTCAAAGAACTCTTTCAACTTCCACATCTAATGCCAAGCCGAAACCTGCCAACAAACCCTTCCGTTAATGTGCTAGAAGCTTTTTCCTAGCGATTGGGAGTGCAAAGATGTAGGATTATTTTAAATATACCAACACACTCCTAAAAATAATTTCACTTTTTTTTGTTCTCCCCCTATTTGCTGAACTATTTAAAGGATAAAATGTAATTTTTCTGTTTTCCGTTGCCAACCAATAAATATTGTCCACGAATCTTTTCAAAAACTAATGCTGCATTGGGATCTGTTACCTTCTCCTTATTGATACTTATTGCATTGTTTTGAATGGCCTTTCGCGCCTCACCTTTGGAAGGGAAGATCAAATTCTCTGTCCCAACACTAATTAAATCCGTCAAGTTTTTGCATGCTGCCAATAATTCAGTGGAAACTTCATGAATAGGTAATTGAGCCAATAAAGCTTCCGAGGCCTCTGCAATTAATTTCACCGCATCCTTAGAAAATAGGAGGGTAGATGCTTCGATCACCAATGCACATACTGCTGCTCCATGTACCCTTGTCGTTACTTCTTCCGCCACAGCCTTTTGTAATATCCGTAAATGTGGCGCCTCCGCATGCTGCTTCTCCAATTCTTCAATCTGCTCCTTTGTATATAAGGTAAAGACGCGTATCAACCGAGGTACATCCGAATCCGCCGCGTTCAACCAAAATTGGTAAAATGCATAGGGACTCGTCCGTTCCGCATCCAACCATACATTACCTGATTCCGATTTACCAAATTTCGTGCCATCGGCTTTCGTTACTAAGGGTGTCGTCAACGCAAAGGCCGCTCGCTCCGTTGCATCCTCATCATGTCCTTCTTTTCTTCGAATAATTTCCGTTCCTGTCGTAATGTTTCCCCATTGATCAGAACCGCCCATCTGCAAACGAACATTCTTTGTCTTATACAAATGGTAGAAATCGTATCCCTGTAATAATTGATATGAAAATTCAGTAAATGAAATGCCTGTCTCCAAGCGCTTCTTAACCGAATCCTTGGACATCATATAATTAACTGTCAAAAACTTTCCAGCTTCTCGCAAGAATCCTAAAAAACTAAATTCCTTAAACCAGTCATAATTATTAACTACCTCGGCCGAATTCGCTCCTGCATGAAATTCAAGAAATTTCTCTAATTGTTTCTGAATGCCAATTTGATTGGCACGCAAGGTGTCTTCCGATAAAAATTCACGCTCAGCAGCCTTTCCAGATGGGTCTCCGATCATGCCGGTAGCACCGCCAACTAAGGCAATGGGCTTATGACCACATAATTGAAAATGCTTTAACAACATGATTGCAGCCAGATTACCAATGTGTAAACTAGGGGCAGTCGGATCAAAACCAATATAGGCCACCGTCATTTCTTTAGCTAATTGATCTTCTAATCCAGGAATCATATCCTGTAACATGCCTCTCCAGCGCAATTCTTCAATGAAATTCATAATTCTTTGTATTATAGCCCTAGGCTTTAGCCTAGGGTCCCCAGGTTAAAACCTGGGGTTATAAAAATAGTTTAGTTCTACCGTCTTGACCATTCAAACAGGGCCCCAAAATTAGCGATTCTTTGGAATTATTTTCCCTTTTTGAAAAACAAACACGCATCCCCATAACTTAAAAATCGATAGTCCGCTTGCTTTGCCTCCTCATAGATGGATTTCCAGGCATCTCCGATGAGCGCTGAAACTAACACCAATAAGGTCGATTTCGGTTGGTGAAAATTAGTCACCAAGGCATCGCAAAAATGAAAGCGATAGGTTGGCATGATGAGGAGTTCCGTTTGGGCCAACCATGTTGATTGTTGGTTTGCATCCATATAGTTTAATATGGCAGTCAATGCCACTTCATTGGGAATGATTGCTCGATCCTGATAAGCATATTCCTTTGGGATGATTAAACCTGATTGGGGTATCTCATGATGTTCTAAAATCCATACTCCCGACCAATATAAACTTTCCAATGCGCGCAGTGCCGTAGTTCCTACAGGAATAAATGACCCTTTGTGCTGCATTAATTGAATGATGAAGTCTCGTTCAAAGATCAATTGCTCTCGATGCATGGGATGATTTCGGATCTCATCTTCCTTAACGGGTAAAAATGTCCCCGCACCTACATGGAGGGTTAGGAAACTTTGTTGGATGCCTTTTGATTTTAATTTGTCTAAAATCGCCGGTGTAAAATGTAAACTAGCCGTCGGCGCAGCAACTGCCCCCAATTCTTTGGAAAATACCGTTTGATATCGATCAAGATCGGTTAATTCAGTATCCCGAGTCATGTATGGTGGTAAAGGAATTTTACCTATTTCAGTCAAGATGGCAGCAAATGTATGGTCACTATCCCAAAGGATTTGAACCTGATTCAATTCGCGATTGTGCCATTGAATCGTTAGCTCGACTTTATGACCGTTACTATATATGGACTTTTTTAATGTATCGCCTGATTTCCACCGCTTTTTATTTCCCACCAGGCATTCCCATGTGATTTCTCTACATTGTTCCATGACCTGCTGCGTCGCGATATTATCCGCCAAAGGCTTTAAGAGAAATAACTCGATGCTTGTGCCACTTTCCTTCTGTAATTGAATGCGTGCTGGAATAACCTTCGTATTGTTGAAAATAAAAAGACTATCCGCAGGGACTAAATCGGGTAAATCTTGGAAAGAATGATGTTTCGTTTGTTCTAATTGATGAACAAGCAATCGCGATTCATCCCGTTGTTGGCTCGGGAAAAAAGCGATATAGGAATCGGGTAATTCGTAATCAAACGCCTGAATCGAAATGTCGGGCATGTTTTGAATCATGCTTCTTCAGGGCTATGGTTAGGTGAAAAAAATAATCGAATGGGGAAGTATAGCAACCACAATAAGGTTAATAGGATGCCCAATTTTGGAATGTAGGAATAATCTGCATCAAAGGTGCGTTGATCATTCAACAGTAGTATAACACGGAAAACCAAGATTAAGTAAGTATTAATCAGGGCTGGGAGAAAATGTAACCAATTTATAAGTGTTGTTTTGATTGTTTGGTCTCCTTTATTTGCAAAGACATTCAAAAATTTCCCCCATACAGTTTCCGGAACATTGGCTACACTTTTGATCAGTAACAAAGCTAATACATTTAAAATGGTGACAATTCCTGCACTCAGATAAAAGATTTCCTCTTTGGGTAAAAAACCATCTCCGCGACCTGTTTCCCCAAAATGTACAGCCGCAGGATCAGGTAATCCGCGGTATACGACTAATAGGGTAATCCCAAATGCTACTATGGATACAATGCGCCAAGCACGCGAAACGAAATAATCGATTGACATATGATTCAAAAATATGCTCAAAATTAGTTCATCCTCGGTCGATTGCCTAATCTTTCTTGTTTTTTGATAAATATGGGCTTTCCTTTGGATTCAAGGCCGAAAAAACTATTTTTGTTGTTCTTTTACAAATTATGAAGATCTATACAAAACAAGGTGATGGCGGGTTTACTCGATTAACTGATGGAAAGGGATTGTCAAAATCTGATTTTCGCCTGGAAGCTATTGGAGATTTAGATGAACTGAATTCACATTTGGGGCTATTAGTTTGTAAAGTTGACTCGGATCTTGCGGTTAAATTACAGGCCATTCAATCAAGTCTTTTTGCAATGGGTGCGCATATTGCGAGCGATTCCAAAGCGACTTTGGGAAATATGGAATTGATTTCGTTGCAAGATATCGTCGCACTGGAAAACAATATTGATGCATTAGATGCCCAATTAACTCCCATGCGATTTTTTATACTTCCGGGTGGACATGAAACAATTGCCATTGCGCAAATCACACGTACAGTTTGCAGGCGTGCTGAACGAAGCCTTATTCGTTGGGTACAGGCCACCAAACATTCGGACTATGAAATTGCAATGGCTTACTTGAACCGATTATCCGATTACTTATTTATGGTGTGTCGTTTTTTACATCATAGCCTAAGTATCCCTGAAATTCCATGGAATTCAGGTAAATAAATAAAATAAAGCGTATGCAAATCCAAATTGAACCTATATCAAAATCTAGAATTGATCAAGTTGACTTTGATCAATTAACCTTTGGTCGCAGCTTTGCTGACCACATGCTTGTCGCAGAATATGCAAATGGCGCATGGCAATCTGCTAAGATTCAGCCCTATGGCCCTTTGGAATATCAACCTGCCATGATGTCTCTGCATTATGGGCAATCGATTTTCGAGGGAATGAAAGCATATCGGGGAAAGGATGGAGGAATTCTGGTATTCAGACCAGAAGAAAACTGGAAAAGATTTAATAAATCAGCCTATCGTATGTGCATGCCCGAAGTCCCCGAAGAAATATTCTTAGGCGGTTTACGTGAATTGTTGAAAATGGATCAAGCTTGGGTTCCAGCCAAAGAAGGATGTTCATTGTACATTCGTCCATTTATGTTTGCAACGGATGAATATGTAGGTGTTACGCCTTCTACAACCTATAAATTCATCATTTTCAACTGCCCTGTTGGTTCTTATTATTCAAAACCTTTACGTGTTCGAGTAGAAACAGAATACATCCGTGCTGCTAAAGGAGGTGTTGGTTTTGCGAAAAATGCTGGTAATTATGGCGGGTCTTTGTTTGCCACACAGAAAGCTAACAAAGATGGTTATGATCAAATAATTTGGACAGATGCCGCTACCCATCAATATGTGGAAGAAGCGGGAACAATGAATTTGATGTTCGTGATTAATGGAGCCTTGGTAACAGCTGCCACCGGAGATACTATTTTGGATGGTGTAACGAGGAAGTCAGTCATTCAAATTGCCAAAGATTGGGGGATGGAGGTCCAAGAACGTCAATTAGCCGTTAAAGAGTTAATTGAGGGGATTCAAAATGGTTCTGTGACAGAAGCGTTTGGAGCAGGAACTGCAGCTGTGATTGCACCTATTTCGACAATTGGCTTTGAAGGGAAAGACTATGATTTACCAGCGCGCAAAGATTCCGATTTTTCCGTGAAGGTATATAATGAAATTAATCAGATTCGTTTAGGCGAAATTCCAGATGCCCGCAATTGGGTTTGGAAGGTTTAAGATTTAGCCTTTAATACAATTTTAATACCTGGGTCTTTGGAAGTGCTTACATCTTCTAATTCGACCTGGGTATTTTTATTTTGGGTCCAAATTATTTTTTTTCCTTGTTTGACGGATGGGCCAAATTTTACATCAAAATAAGTTTTAAAATTAGTTTGCAGATTGCTTACCAAGGCCATTTCTTCTACATAAATATCCAAATCGATTTCCTCCAATTTTCCCTGAGCATTTGGTAAATAGCTGATGTCCGCAAAATTCAAATCGCTATCATCAAAATACAAGGAGTAAGATTTGCCTGATTGCGGTTGATTTTCTGCTAATTCCAACGACTCTTGAATTTGATTCAGATCTATTCCCCAAGAATTATTTCGAATAATTAAGGAATCACTTAAAGTCAATTGTTTGACCCAATCATGGCTTGCATGCCAGGCCTCCTGGATTTTTATTTGATCCGGTGCTCCACTTATTTGTGCGTTTTCTGCCGTACTATTGTCGTTATTACAGGAGTAAAGACCCATAGATGAGATGAAAAATAATAGGCAGATAGAGTAGAATTTCATGTAGTATTAGATTGGAATGTTATTTCAAAAATAAATAAATTCAAGGGGCCTTGAATCATTCTATTGAAAAATATTCTTATTTTTGATAAATAAGAATTTGAATTCATGCCTAGTGCATAACAATATTTAAGATTATTAGTGGTTAGGTATTTTAAAAAGAAGCCAGTCTGTGACTGGTTTTTTTTTGTTTAAAACTCCCGACCGATACTTACGACCATCCCCGTTTTCCCCCCATTAATAACCGGAAAGCCTACTTTGCAAACGAAGTTGTAGTAGGTGACAAAATCAAAGCCTAAACCTGTTCCAAAAAGCCATTGATTCGTACTGTTTCGGGTTTCTTTGTTGGAGTTATATACAAACCCTATATCCGTAAATACCGTTGGATAAATGGAAATTGGCATCTGATTAAATTGCTTGTATTTAACGAAGGGTATTCGCAGGATAGTAGAAATGAGTTGGAACTTAAATGTGTTGCGCCACAGGAAAAAATTTGTTCCATCGATGACATTTAATTCATATCCACGAACAAGATCATTTCCATAACCCAGTCCTCGTGTATTTGCATAGGGAATAAATCCATCCCGACTCAGTTTCGTCTTGACTTGGCTGGCTAGGAAAAAGCGACTGCCTAAGTCAAAAAAGAACGCAACTGCAGCTGTTGCCTCCCAGAAGTCAACTTGATCATTCGGGAGGATACCGTATTTTGTAAAACTAACATCGATCTTACGTCCTCGAAGGGGATATGTGACAAAATCTCGAAAATCATACGAGAAGGAATAGCCAAGCTGGGCATAATTTTGTTCGGTTTTGTTTCCTCCGAAATAGGCCGGATTTAGTTTAACGATTGTATCTGCTATGATGGAATGATTGTATTTGAATTCCAACGTTTGGAAGTCATAGAATCGAAAACGCTTTCTAAATTGAATTCCCCCTATCCATTTTTCTCGTAATATAGCATCGCTTTGAAAGTAGGTGAGTGTATCTTGATTTGTCTTATAAGCCAAATTCTTTTGTGTACTATAGGCTAAGTTTATGGTCATGCCTAGCGTCTTTTTGGGATCTAAATAAGGGTTTTGGTAAGAAATTTCGAGCTTATCGGTGAAGCCCGTTTCGGCCTTGATGACGACTTTTTCATTCCGGCCCATGAAGTTGTTGTGCATAAAATGAAGACCATAAATCGCTCGGTCAAAATCATGCCCTCGAGACCACCAATCATTTAGATTGCGGTCGGCCAACTGGAATATGGGGTATGCAAGGACATACCATTGTTCCAGGCATTCGTAATTGATGGAGAGATTGCCGTTTGGTAATTGATGATAATCTGATTTAACCCAAATGAATAAATTGGTATTCATGAGCTTCCGTCTGTTGAATTCGATTCGCTCATTTAACTCTTGAATATTGAGAGAGTCCTTTTCTTGAAAGTCGAGTTCTCGTCGCAATATGTTCTCGCGCGTTTTCTCATTGCCAACAAAATGGATGGAATCGATGCGCATGGATTGCCCAAAGCCTAATATGCCATGTAGCAGGAGTCCCAGAGTTAAAATCAATGAATGAAAACGCATTCACTCAAGTTACAAAAAAGGCGCAGTATTCGGATTAACTTATTCGAAAATGATTGTTTGTTTTGTGTGATACCATTCTTCTAATCTACCTTCTACCACTTTTTCGATTTGCATGCGACGGATTTTTAAGGTAGGCGTTAGGCATGCATTTTCAACGCTCCAGGGCTCTTGCATAATGATGAGTTTTTTCAAATACTCATATTTCTTGAAGGAGGGATTAATGTCATTCAACAATTTTTCCAAGGATAGAACCAGTTCATGTTGTGTTACCTCGCTTGCCTTTGGACTTAATAATATAAGTCCCATGGGTTGGGGTAAATTCAACCCTACCACGCAAGCCACTTCAATATGTTCATGCATGGATAAGGAATTTTCTATCGGTGCAGGAGCGACATAATGCCCTTTGGCCGTTTTGAAATTGTCTTTAACTCGTCCGATAATTGTTAGGAAATTTTCCGAATCCAAATGTCCCATGTCCCCCGTTTTTAGCCAAGGTCCGTCAAAAAGCTCATCCGTTTGCGCTTGATTTTTGTAATAGCCTAAACAATTGTAATCAGCCTTCATTTGAATTTCTTGGGTATCCGGGTCGATGCGCGTCGTACATTGTTCGTGTACGCGCCCAACTGTTCCTAGTTTTATCTGGTGCCTGGGTGTGAGACTATTTAAGCCAAGGTTTTCAGTCATGCCATAGGCTTCTTGAATAGAAAGGCCAATGGTTTGAAACCAAGCTGTTAATTCCTTGGGCATGGGAGCCGCACCAGTAATGACCATGCAAGTTTGATCCAAGCCTAAGCCTTTTTGTATCTTCTTTTGAATAAGATTAGATAGGAAGGGTATGGAGAGAAGAAGGCTTAATTTCTTCTGTCCACCTATTTTTTGTAAGATTCCATCTTTGAATTTAGCCCAAATGCGTGGCACAGCTAAGAAGTGGCTCGGTCGCGCCTGAAAGAGGTTTTGTTGAAATGTTTCGAGGTTTTCAACGAAAAATATGGTGCCTCCTGCCGCCGTACAGGCGAATTCGACAAAATTTCGTTCGGCAATATGGCAAAGGGGTAGATAGGAGATAAAGCGTGTTTGAGATTTATCTAGATGTGCAATTTCCCGTGCGAGATTTAATGCCAGCGCAATAGATCCATTGGTGATCATGACTCCTTTGGGCACCCCCGTTGTACCTGAGGTATAAACGATGGTAGCCAGTTTGTCGGGCTGAGGTAAGACTGGATCCATTATTTCCATGGATGAGTCAATGATTTCATTCCATGATATGCCTTTTTGGCAAGGACTATCTGGTGTAAAAATAATCTGAATAGAATCGGGTAGGCCTTTTTGAATTTCGTCCCAATTATCCAATTTCCCTACGATAAGAATTTGGCAATCCGAATGAATCAAAACTTGATTCAATTGCTCACTCGTAAGGGTAGGATAGAAGGGGATAGAAATGGCACCTGCATAGGAAATAGCCAAGTCGGCGAGAATCCAATGCGCACTATTTTTTGATAATATACCTATATGCAGCGGCTTTTCTTTGTTTATTTGCTGTTTCAGATAGGTGCCTATTTTCTCAACAATTCGGAGGGAAACTTGGTAGGAATAATCGGTGTATTTCCCCGCAAAAGGTTGTTTCAGATAGATGTTATTGGGCGTATTTTCTGCCCAATGAATGAAGTTTTGTAAGTTGCTTTGATATGTTTTTATCAAGGTTTATTTGAGGTTAATCCTTAAAAATAAAACTTAATTCTTTGATATCATAGGTTTCAGTTGTGAGGTTTTTCTCAATTTCAACGTGGCCTTGCTCGTTGACCTGTACTATTTTGCCTTCAAATATTCCATTTTTGTCCTCGTAGTGATGCCATTCTCCCATTCGAAATAGATTGGCATGGTAGGTGTCTTCGATTATTGAGAATGCTTTTTGTGCAAAAGATTCGTATTGATATTCAATGCCGATGGAGATATGGTCATAAATTTCACTGATATCAATGGATTGTGGATTTTGAGTCCATTGCCTTAAAGAGGTGGCACGAAGACCATCGAAATCCAATTGATTGATATTCAGTCCGATTCCTACGATGGAAAAGGCCCATTTCCCGGTTTGAAAATTGCTTTCGATGAGAATTCCGCCTAATTTTCTCCCATCGAGGTAGATGTCGTTTGGCCATTTAATTTGGAGCGGAAGACTTTCACCAAGGGTATTCAATGCCCATCGTTGGAGTCCATTCAAAATCCCATTAGCAATCGCTTTGCTCAGGTAAAATTGAGACTGGATTAATTCGTGATTGGGTTTAAGTAAAAAGGAAACCAAAAGATTTTGATTTGCTTGGGCATGCCATTGGTTGCCACGCTGCCCTTTTCCTGCAGTTTGGTGTCCAGCAATCCAGGCAAATCCCTCTTCAATATCCCCTGAGAGCGCTTCTTGAAAGCCCAATGCATTTGTTGAATCGCAATGGGCCAGATATTTTGATAATTTGCCGACGAAGCGGGTAGGGGCTTGGTAATTGTTCAAAATTTCTTTGTAATTTTAGGATTACAAGAAACAAATTTAAATGATTATTCGTTATTCGAACTAGGAACAGGTTCAATAATTCGATTTTAGACAAACACATGAGCAAAAGCACAAAGAAGACCACAGTAGAAGCATCAGAACAATTAGCGCAATGGGTGGTGAAAGGGATGCAGGAGAAGAAGGCTCAAGATATCGTCGTGATGGATATGCGCGGAGTTGCGAATGCATTTACTGATTTTTTTGTGATTGCATCAGGTACATCCGATACACAGATTGAGGCAATTGCAGATTCTGTGGACAAGGAAGTATGGGAATCAGGTAAAATTCATGTACATGCGATGGAAGGTAAGGCAAATCGGGAGTGGATCTTGATGGATTATTACGATGTAATTGTACACGTGTTTTTAAAGGATAAGCGTGATTTTTTCAAATTGGAGGAGCTTTGGGGTGACGCGAAGTTTACCCACATTTCATAGGAATAATGTTTAAATCGAACTTTTTTAGGTCTCCTCAATGTTAATAGCCCAAACAAATTATTCTAATGGCAAAACAAGGTAATAGTAAAACACCCAAGCGTTCAGGAATTCAACCTCGCCTACCCAAAAAACCGGCAGGAGGAATGCAAAGTTGGATGATCATTGGGTTAGTAATTGCAATGGTGAGTATGTTTTTCTTTACGAAGCAACGCACCTTACAAGAAATTAATCAAGGACAATTTGAATCCATGGTGATTCAAAAAGAAGTTCAGTCCGTTGTCATTGTCAATGACAAATTGGTCGAAGTAAGTTTGAAGCCCAATTTTGTTTCCAAATATTTCAAGAATTCGCCTCCGGGTTTGGTCTCGGTAAAACAAGGTCCGCACTTTGAATTTCCTATTATTTCCAAAGAAGGTTTTGAGCATTTTTTAGAAGATCGTCAAAAAGATTTCCCTCGTAATGAACGCATTTTTGCTACACCAGAAACGCGTACAGGGCCATTAGATTGGTTAGGGACTTGGGGATTTTTCATCTTAATGGGCTTGAGTTTTTACTTCCTATTCTTCCGCATGGGCGGTGGTGGCGGTGGTGGAGGTCAGCTCTTCAACATCGGTCGGAGTAAAGCAACCTTGATCGAAGGGGAATCGAAAGTTCGTGTGACATTTGATGATGTTGCCGGCTTAGATGAGGCGAAAGAAGAGATTCAAGAGATTGTAGAGTTCTTGAAATTCCCAAAGAAATTCACCGACTTAGGTGGTAAAATCCCCAAAGGAGCCTTATTAGTAGGACCTCCAGGTACAGGTAAAACCTTATTAGCTAAAGCCGTTGCGGGTGAAGCAGGAGTGCCTTTCTTCTCCCTGTCAGGTTCTGATTTTGTGGAGATGTTTGTAGGTGTTGGTGCTGCTCGTGTGCGTGATTTATTCAAGCAGGCTAAGGAAAAAGCGCCATGTATCATCTTTATTGATGAAATTGATGCGGTTGGTCGTTCCCGTGGACGTGGTCAAATGCCCGGTTCGAATGATGAGCGTGAGAATACATTAAACTCCTTATTAGTTGAGATGGATGGTTTCGCAACTGATTCAGGAATCATTATCATGGCGGCGACAAACCGTCCGGATGTATTGGATGCCGCCTTGCTTCGTCCAGGTCGTTTTGATCGTCAAATATCCATCGATAAGCCCGATATTATTGGTCGGGAAGCGATTTTCAAAGTCCATTTAAAGCCTTTGAAATTGGCTTCCGATATTGATCCAAAGGAGTTGTCGGCCCAAACCCCAGGTTTTGCTGGAGCTGAAATTGCCAACGTGTGTAATGAGGCGGCATTGATTGCTGCGAGACGCAGTAAAACGGCCGTGGATATGGATGATTTCCAAGAAGCGATGGACCGGGTGATTGGCGGATTGGAAAAGAAAAATAAGATTATCAATCCTTTGGAGAAGAAAATCGTTGCTTATCACGAGGCGGGTCATGCGATTGCAGGCTGGTTCTTGGAACATGCGAATCCTTTGGTTAAAGTGTCGATCGTTCCGCGTGGAGTTGCTGCTTTAGGTTATGCGCAATACTTGCCTAAGGAGCAATTTTTATACCGTACAGAGCAATTGATGGATGAAATGTGTGTGACTTTAGGTGGTCGTGCAGCGGAAGAAATTGTTTTTGGGAAAATTTCAACAGGTGCTCAAAACGATTTGGAGCGCATTACGAAATTAGCCTACTCCATGGTGACCGTATATGGAATGAATGAGAAGTTAGGAAATATCTCTTATTACGATTCAAAGGGTTCCGATTATCAATTTAATAAGCCTTATTCTGAGACAACGGCACGTGAAATTGACGAAGAAGTTCGCAAGATAATTGCGGAGGCTTATGCGCGTACGAAGAAATTGTTAAGTTCGAAAAAGGAGAAATTGACGATTTTGGCGGAGCAATTATTGAAAAAAGAGGTATTGTTTCAAAGTGATTTAGAGGAGCTTGTAGGTCCTCGTCCATTTGAGCAATTAACCTCTTATCAGGAGTTTATCAAAGGAGAGACGGAAAAGAAGCGTAAGGATGCCAAAGATGAGCGTGAGCTTGCTGAAACGGAGAAGCGTACGGCCAAAAAGCCTGTCGCAGCTAAAGTGGATCCTGTGGAAGAAACTTCCGGGAAGAAAAAGCCGGCACCACGAAAAAAGATTCAGAAAAAAGAAGATTAACCGAATGGGGTGGGTATTCCCTCCCCATTTTTGCTATCTATGAAGCAATTAGTAATTCCTACGGGGAAACAAGTTTATTGTATATCTGATATGCACTTAGGTTTTCCGGATGCTGTGACATCTCGGGAACGTGAACGCGTTTTGTTGGATTGGATTTCAAGTATTCGCTCGGATGTCAGTGATTTGTTTTTGTTAGGCGATCTATTTGATTTTTGGTTCGAATATAAACAGGTCGTTCCCAAAGGGTTTATTCGTTTTTTGGGGTCTTTAGCGCAGTTGGCCGATCAAGGTGTCCGATTGCATATATTTGTGGGGAACCATGATTTGTGGATGAAGGATTATTTTGAAGATGAGTTAGGCGCTACGATTTATGTGGAGCCCACCGAATTTGAATTTCAATTTTCCACGAAACAGATTCGAGTTTGCATGGGCCATGGTGATGGTTTAGGGCCAGGGGATTATGGTTACAAGCTTTTGAAAAAGGTTTTTGTCAATCCGCTAGCCCAATTTTTATTTGGCTGGCTACATCCGGATTTCGGTGTTCGGTTAGCACATGCTTGGTCTGGGACACGTAAAACATCCTCGATAAAAGCTGGAGAAGTACCTTTTGATCCTGAAAAAGATTATATTTTGTCTGCGGTCCGCGATCGCTATGCGGTGGATTCAGCGGAAAATCGAGCTATATCGGCCTATGTCTTTGGTCACCGACATCATCCCATTGCTTTGGAACTAGGTGCTGGTGTGAACTATTATAATTTAGGTGATTGGTTTACGCCTGCTTTCAAAAATGCCTTTGTGATAAAAATTGCAGATACAGGGCTTGATTTTGTGCATTTTCAGACAAAATCCTGATTTTTCTACTTATCTTCATAGCTCATTTGATTAACCCACTGAATTATGTCTCAATTTCACACGCGTTTAGAAGTTATGTCGGAGCTAGCCAAAAATATGGATAGCTATATGAAGGATTTTTTGAATCCGATTGATTCCAACTGGCAGCCTTCTGATATGCTTCCAGATTCAACCAAGGAGAATTTCTTGGAGGAAGTGAAATTGTTGCAAGAGGCAGCGAATGAATTACCATATGATTATTGGGCCGTATTAATTGGTGATACGATTACGGAAGAAGCCTTGCCGACCTATGAGTCTTGGTTGTTAGGAATGGAAACGGTGGATCAGTTAGACCAAGAAAATGGTTGGGTTAAGTGGATTCGTACATGGACAGCAGAAGAAAATCGTCATGGAAATTTATTGGGGACTTACCTGTATTTATCTGGTAAAGTAGACATGCGTTCAGTTGCTATTTCGACCCAATATTTGATTGCAGATGGATTTGATATTGGTACATCATCGGATCCATATCGCAACTTCGTTTATACTTCTTTCCAGGAGTGGGCAACGAATATTTCACATCGCAGAACAGCATCATTAGCTAAGCAACATGGCAATTCGAATTTATCTCGTATGTGTGCACAAATTGCGGCTGATGAGCTTCGTCATGCGAAGGCATACAAAGCATTTGTTTCAGAGATATTTAAATTAGATCCTTCGGAAATGATGTTGGCCTTTGGTGACATGATGAAGAAAAAGATTGTGATGCCAGCGCATTTCTTGCGTGAGATGAATGGGGCTAAGGGTTCCTTGTTTGACCATTTTTCGGATGCAGCTCAACGCATTGGTGTTTATACAACTACTGATTACACGACGATCATGCGTGGGTTGATTCAAGATTGGGATTTGGAAAGTGTGCGAGGGCTGAATGATCAAGCAGAAAAGGCCCGTGATTATATCATCGGATTACCAACGCGTTTGGAGCGTTTAGCAGAACGAGTTAAAATTCCAGAATTAGCCTATCCATTTAGCTGGATCGTTTAATTTATGCCTCAAAAGTTATCTTTGGATGAGCTAAATCGGCTCGATGTCTCCGCATATAAATCTGCGGAAAAATTCCCTTATGTATTTGTATTGGATGATATCCGCAGTATGAATAATATTGGCTCGGCATTTCGAACGGCAGATGCTTTTCTATGTGCTCATATCTATTTAGTTGGCATCACGGCTCAACCACCACACCGGGAAATCAGTAAAACGGCATTGGGTGCAGATGAGTCTGTCGATTGGACCTATTATGAATCAGCGGAATTATGTCATGCTGCATTAATAGAATCCGGTTTTACGGTTTATTGCATCGAGCAAGTTGATCAATCCATCGCCTTGAATGAATTTAAACCAGAAGTAGGGAAAAAGTATGCATTTGTTTTTGGTAATGAGGTGTTTGGTGTAAATGATTATTGGATTGAGGTCGCAACTGGCAGTTTGGAGATACCTCAATTTGGCACTAAACACTCCTTAAATGTGTCGGTCACGATGGGTGTAGTTGCTTGGGATTTCGTTAGTAAATCCCAACTTTAATTTTTCAATATTAAATTTTCAGTTTTCATCGAAAACTTAACACAGATTAATTTCATCTTCTGAAATGTTTGGCTAGATTTAGTGAAATTTAATATTCAAATAATGAGCAGCGATAAAAAAACATTAGCGAATCAATTATCAGGGCTTTTATTGCCTAAGCTAAAAGGACTTTCTGAGAAAAATGCCAAGAAATTATTGGAGACAGTAGAAAAGTCTGTAGGGGAGATTGCTAAGAAATATGTAAAGTTTATCCAGGAACAAGATAAAGAGGCTGAGAAAGCCAAGGAAAAGGCTGAGAAGTCGAAAAAGAAATTAGCTGAAAAAGAGGCAAAGAAAAAGGCAAAATTGGCTAAAAAGGCAGCCGAAATGAAGCAAGTTGCGCAATTGATGTCTAAAGAATCAGCTTCTGTAGCGCCTAAAGTGCTTGCAAAAGTAGCGCCCAAACCTAAGGCAAAAGTCATAAAAAAATAGGGAGGTCATTCATCCTAATATTTAAGCGTTCATCCTAATATCAGTTTGGGTTGAGCGCTTTTTTTTATCTTTGAACATTCATTTTCATAGACATTATGTTGGTATCCATTCGGCATTTAGATAAGCAATATGCAGATCATGTAGCTTTGCAAAATATAAACCTAACAATTCCGAAGGGAAAGATTTTTGGTTTATTAGGTCCCAATGGGGCCGGGAAAACATCCTTGATTCGGATAATTACGCAAATTACAGGGCCTGATGCTGGTGAGATTTATTTTGATGGCGAGCCACTTCGCCTAGATCATGCGGATCAAATCGGATATTTGCCAGAGGAGCGTGGTTTATACAAGAGGATGAAAGTGGGGGAGCAATTGCTTTATTTGGCCCAACTAAAAGGTATGCGAAAGGATGAGGCAAGGGCTAAATTAAAGGATTGGTTCATACGTTTAGATATCAAGGATTGGTGGGATAAGCCGGTGAATGATTTGTCAAAGGGCATGCAGCAAAAGACTCAATTTATAGCGACTGTGGTGCATGAGCCTAAATTACTCATTTTGGATGAGCCCTTCTCTGGTTTTGATCCCATCAATGCAAATATGTTGAAGGATGAAATATTGGCAATCAAAGAGCGTGGGACAACGGTCTTGTTTTCGACGCATCGGATGGAGTCAGTCGAGGAATTGTGTGACGAAATAGCCCTGATAAATCACGCGAAAGTTGTTTTGTCGGGAAATAAGATTGAAGTACAAAACCGATATAAGCAAAACCAATTTTTAATTCGTTTTGTAGGAGAATTGGGGGCAATTCCTGGGATTGAAATTGTAACAAAAGGGGATGGGGAGGCTGTTTTGGAGTTCTCGGAAAGTATACGAACAAATGATGCGATTGCCTTATTATTAAAACAGGTGACCCTGTTGGAATTTCGCGAGTTAATCCCCTCGTTTAATGATATTTTTATTCAAGTAGTCAACGAAACAAATTCATAATGAATAAGATTATACTAGTTATTCAGCGCGAATATGTAACGCGTGTGTTGAAAAAGTCTTTTTGGGTATCGTCCTTATTAGCTCCGGTATTAATTACAGTGATTTATGCGATTCCGATCTGGTTAGCGATGAAGGATAAAGAGGTTAAAAAGGTCGCAATTTTGGATCAAAGTCATCTCTGGTCGTCAGCCGACTTGCAAGATAAGGAGTTGCTTTTCACATTTGTTTCGAAGCCAGAAACAAAGTTTAAGACGCAGTTTGCTTCAGATGGATATGATGCCTTTGTGAGCGTTCCTGTGGACGTGTTGGTAAATCCTAAGGGAATTCACATCTATTCTTCGAAGAATATTGGGCTTTCCTTGAAAGAGTCTGTTGAGCGTTTGATTCAAAATAAAGTGCGGCAGGAATTAATGTACAAGGCTGGGATATCTGAGAAGATATATGAGGATACACAAGTAGATATTGATAGCGAAACGATTACCATTTCGTCGAGTGGAGATGAAACGAGTTCAAGTTCTGCTGGAGCGATGATATTAGCGGGAGTGATGGGTTTAATCTTATATGTTACACTGCTTTTGTATGGGTCTCAGGTGATGAATGGAGTTATCGAGGAAAAAAGCAGCCGAATTATTGAAGTAATTATTTCTTCTGTGAAACCTTATCAATTAATGTTGGGTAAGATTATTGGTGTAGGTCTAGTAGGTCTTACTCAATTCCTTTTATGGATTGTGCTTACGATCGGTTTGACTCAAGTAACGGGGAAACTATATGCTTCAAAAGCGAAAGCGATCGTCGAAGTTAGTCAGGGTAAGGCATCGGTCGATATGAGCAAGGCTCTACAAGAAACCCCAATGGGAGAGGTGACTAAAGTATTAGAGAGTACGAATATCCCTTTGATTTTATTTGCCTTTTTGTTTTACTTTTTTGTGGGCTATTTGTTATATAGTTCATTGTTTGCAGCCATAGGTTCGGCTGTTGAGAGTGCGTCGGAGGCCCAACAGTTCACGTTTATCGTCATGATTCCGATAATACTATCCTTCATATTGGCTCAATATACGATGCAAGATCCAGATAGTACGATTGCTTTTTGGGCATCTATGATCCCTTTTACATCCCCTATCAATATGATGGTCCGTTTGCCTTATGGCGTGCATGCCTGGGAATTGGGGCTATCGATGGGTATGTTATTTATGGGATTTTTAGCCTGCAGTTGGGTTTCAGCACGTATTTACCGGGTGGGAATCTTGATGTATGGAAAAAAAACCACTTGGAAAGAGTTATCCAAATGGCTTTTCTATAAGGGATAATTAGTTATTTAGCCATTTATCTAATTCATCGGAATTAAAACCAGCGATGATTCGTTTCCCATCTGTGATGATGGGACGTTTGATCGCTGAATTTTTTTCCAATAAGAATGAAAATGCAGTTGAATTTTCAGTTATGGATGCTTTGGCGTCATCGCTTAATTGTCGGTAAGTAGAGCCCTGTTTGTTTAATACCGTTTCTAGTCCTAGTTGGTCGATGAAGTTTTGTAATACAGCGGCTGAAATCCCTTCTTTTTTATAATTGTGGAAAACATATTCGATGCCTTTTTCTTGTAAGAAATCGAAGGTTTTTTTCATCGTATTGCAGGCAGGTATGCCATAGATCGTAATCATGTTATTTTTTATTTAAATTCTTTCCCACCATGTTGGTTTTGTTGGTATTTTGTAAATTGCTTACAAAATTAATACAAATAGCCATTATGGAATATAGAATTGAAAAAGATACGATGGGTAAGGTGAAAGTGCCTGCACACGTATATTGGGGCGCACAAACGCAGCGTTCTATTGAAAACTTTCCCATTGCGCAGGATATCAATAAGATGCCGAAGGAAATTATTCGGGCATTTGCTTTCTTGAAAAAGGCTGCAGCGATAACGAATTTTGAGGCAGGAGTATTAGATGAGGCAAAAAAGAATTTGATTGCGCAGGTTTGTGATGAGATATTAGCAGGCCAGTGGGCAGATCAATTCCCATTAGTGGTATGGCAGACGGGCTCTGGGACACAATCCAATATGAATTGCAATGAAGTTATTGCTTACCGTGCGCACGTGATTCAAGGGGGAGATTTGATGGATGAGCAGAAGTTTGTACATCCGAATGATGATGTGAATAAATCACAGTCTTCGAATGATACTTTTCCTACAGCGATGCATATTGCAGCCTTTCAAGCTTTGATGGAAGTGACTATTCCTGGCATTACGAAATTACGTGATACCTTGGATGCGAAGGCGAAGGCCTTTAAAAATGTGGTTAAAATTGGCCGCACCCACTTCATGGATGCTACGCCATTAACTTTAGGGCAAGAATTTTCGGGGTATGTATCTCAATTAAATCATGGGTTAAAAGCGATCAATAATTGTTTAGATCATTTAGCTGAATTAGCATTGGGTGGGACTGCCGTAGGAACGGGAATTAATACGCCTAAGGGCTATTCCGAAAATGTAGCCAAGCACATTGCTGCGTTGACAGGATTGCCGTTTAGAACGGCTGAAAATAAGTTTGAGGCATTGGCAGCACACGATGCTATTGTGGAGGCACACGGAGCGTTAAAAACGGTTGCGGTTAGTCTAATGAAAATTGGTAACGACGTGCGTATGTTATCGTCAGGTCCTCGTTCGGGAATTGGTGAGATTTATATTCCTGATAATGAGCCAGGTTCATCGATCATGCCAGGAAAGGTGAATCCGACCCAATGCGAGGCAATGACCATGGTTGCTGCGCAGGTATTGGGTAATGACGTTGCAATCAATATCGGAGGTGCATCTGGACACTTTGAACTAAATGTATTTAAGCCTGTAATGATTTACAACTTCTTACACTCGGCTCGTTTAATCGGAGATGTTTGTGTGGCATTTAATGATAAGTGTGCTGTAGGTATCGAACCTTTGCATGAAAATATCGCGAAGCATGTAAATAACTCATTGATGTTAGTTACAGCCTTAAATACGAAGATTGGATACTACAAAGCTGCAGAAATCGCCCAAACAGCACATAAAAATGGGTCTACTTTAAAGGAAACGGCTATTTCATTGGGATATTTAACAGCAGAAGAGTTTGATGCGTGGGTTCGTCCTGAGAATATGGTAGGAGAGAACAATGTATAGTAAGAAAAAAATACGCGATTCTCGCGGGATTACCTTTAAAATGCCCCATGCGTTTCGTATGGGGCATTTTTATGCCATTTCACGTAATTCTACCGTATAAAAGGTATTTGGAAAGGGAAAACTCTCTGCGACACGTGTCGCTTCTTCCCATGAAGACATGATGAGTGTAATCACCTGAGAGATTTCCCCACCATCAATTAGTTGAACTATCTTTTGTTCTATTTTTCCACTGGATCCTAAATACAAGGTTTGACCAGAAAATTTCTGGTAAAGCATGTCTTGGTATTGCTCCTTTATGGATTTTAACCATGTGCGAATTTGTTCCAATTCTTCGGACGAAGCTAGGCTGTTGGCTCCAGAAATTCCCTCAACAGGGCCTCGAATAATGATCACAAATCGTTTCATAAAATTGTATTATTCTAATTAAAATTCACTTTGGAATTTATCAAATGGATTTTCTGTCTTAACTTTTGGTGCCCGCGCAACACGCTCTTTAGGTGCCGCTTTGACTACTTGATTCGTCGGTGGGAGCAAGGAGCTGAGCCAGTTGGCCAAAGCCACTAATGCTTCTTTATCGAGGGCATAATAGATATAGACTCCCTTCCGACGCGTGATTACAATACCAGCTTCTTTCAATACAGATAAATGGCGAGAAATTGTAGGTGCCGCATAGTCGAATTGATCAAAAATACTGCTCGCAGGCATTTCGCCATCTTTGAGCATTTCAATGATCTTACGCCGGGACTCATCTCCAATAGCCTTACTAATCGCCTCGATTGTCATATAATGATTACTTATTTAGCTAAGTTAATATATTCAATTAGGATATCAAAATCAGGGCTATCGACGAAGTATGTACGCTATTTAGCTTTAGGACTAATTAATTAGCTTATGTGCTAAATGTTATTTAGTGTTATGGCTAATTGTTAGCGATACCCCGATTTACTAATTAGCATATTAGCTTATTAATGTTTATTCATGTACAACGTAAATTTGGCGGGCATGATGCACGTCTTTCCAGTTGCTCTAAGGATTGTTAGAGATCATGCCATTGATTGTATTTATTATTTTGATTGGAATGCGTGAAAAAAAAACCACACAAATGAATTCGTGTGGCTTGATAATATGTTTTGATTCTGTTGACTTGTTATTCTCGAACGTATATGCGTTTGACGCGTGAAGAGATGCTCGTCATCATTTCATAGGGGATTGTTTGTGCTGCTTTTGCTAAAGCTCCTAATTGTATTTTTCCGCCAAATACAATAGCCTCGTCCCCTTCTTTAATTCCCTCAACATGGCTAACATCTACCATGCACATGTCCATACATATGCTTCCTATGGTTGGGCATAATTGTCCCTGTAGTTCAAACATCCCTTGGCCATTTCCTAATGATCTGCTATAGCCATCTGCATAGCCGATTGCCAGCGTTGCTATCTTGCCATCTTCTTTGAATTGTCCAATTCTTCCGTAACCAACTGTTTCCCCTTTTTGAACATTTTTTATTTGAGAAACATAGGTTTTTAGGGTCATTACATTTTCTAAGGATGTTTTTTCGAC
>JACCDW010411839.1_pt1 | contig 21009 bp, 18 predicted proteins | sample 7449781 | NCBI WGS metagenome assembly JACCDW01 (sample SAMN15323449, study PRJNA562643) | freshwater metagenome | isolation source: river surface water | place: USA:Blue River Watershed | collected 2017-08-18
ATCGATTTAAATCGTTGTACATGATTAGCATCCGCCAAATACCCAAAAAAATCACCTCCAGCATCCTTAAACATAGATAGTGCCGCCCGTGAAGCATCATCCTCTATTTCAAACCCTCGCTTCTGCAACAATGATATCATCGCACCAGCAAACAAGGAATCCTCTAAATTAAAACGATTCTTCCAGCCCGCACAAAACAACACCACAGGTAAGCCAGACTCAACAATCGCATCCACAGTAGCAGTTAAATTATAAAAGGAAGATACCCATATTTTTTCTGCATCCTTGCTCATCACCAAAGCCTGGGTGCCATTGGTGGTGCTAATGACAATAGATTTTCCCATTACCTTTTCCGATGTAAACTCTTGAGGAGAATTTCCAAAATCATAACCCTCCAACTTATAACCATTTCGCTCACCTGCTAACAAATATCCCCGTTCGCGAAACACTTCGGAATCTTCTGTGCCCGAAACAGCCAGCATACCCTTACAACCATTGTCTAAAGCCACACTAATGGTTGTAGTAGCCCGCAAAATATCAATGATTACTACCTGTTTTCCAGAAACTCCTTCCGATAAATACGGAAACAACGCTGGCGAAAACAACGTCTCTATCGTCCTATTCATGCTTTATTCGTATTTGTAAAATTCATGGCAAAACCCAAACCCAATGTGCAAAATTGCAACGCACCATCGGCGGCTTTTTCAATGGTTTTTTCAACAGTTTCTCGCTCACTCTCCCCCCAATGCCCCAATACAAACTCCACTTGTCTACCTTGTGCAAAGTCATTACCGATTCCAAAACGTAATCGAGGATAATCCACTGTACTTAAGCTATGCTGCACACTTTTTAACCCATTGTGTCCACCATCACTGCCCTTTCCCCGCATACGCAAACTACCCAATGGCAAGCTCAAATCATCGGTAATTACCAAAATATTCTCTAGTTTAATCTTTTCCTGCTGCATCCAGTAACTCACAGCCTTGCCACTTAAATTCATGTACGTATTCGGCTTTAGCAAGATAATCTGCTTTCCACGGTGAGAAAACTTAGCCAAACTTCCATGTTTTACACCACTCCATTCGGCCGAAAATTGCTTTCCCAATGCATCTACAACATCAAATCCAATGTTGTGGCGAGTACCATCATATTCCGCCCCTATATTTCCTAAACCTATAAGTAAAAACTTCATTATTAATGCGTTACTTGTCCAAAATTATATTTGTTGTAGCTATTTTTTTAGCACGAATCGACGGTAAAATAGCGCTTAAACCACCTAAAACAAATGTTAATAACGAAATCCATCCCAAGTCTTCCACCCTTAATTCAACTGGATAGGCCATGGTAAACGTACTCTCAGTCTTAACCCAACCGTATCGATCTTGCAATAACACCAACCCAACGCCCAATAAAACACCCAAAATCGTTCCGGCAAACGCCACCATCAAGCCCTCCATAAATACCAAAAACTGTATGACATATTCCCCCATTCCCAAGCGATAAAACAATCGAAAATCACGCTGTTTCTCAATAACCAATAAACTTAAAGCACCGATTAAATTGAAAGTAATTAGCAACAAAACAAAGGAAAGTATCGCAAACGAAATCCATTTTTCCGAATTAAACATCCGATACAACATGCTGTGCATTTCCCTTCCACTAACCAATTCCATCCCTCGCGCCCTTCCAAACAATCCTACCTGCTTTATTTCTTCTTCACTTAATGACCCAAAAAAAACTTCGCTAATCGATTCATTTTGGAATAACTCCTGAGCCGCCTCAAGTCGTATATATACTTGCTTTTGACTTTCCTCCTCTGGTAATCGCAACATCGCAGAAGGAATAAAAGCCACTTCGTTATATGCCTGCGCACTCATCACAGAACTTCCTCTATCCATTGATATTAAGGATATTGGAGCATCAATAGTACCCACTCCCAAACGATAAATTAAACCCTCACCCAACCACGCAAAATCAGAAATGTAATTCTGCTCAGCCCGTACCGGATCGTACATTCTAGCCTCTCCCTCAGACACAATCGTATCCATATTCCAAAGCCTGTAAATACCGCTATCAACCCCAACCACCTCACAAGCAGTCTGTTGGTCTCCGTATTTTAATATCGCCTTATCCCGTAAAATAAAGGTTGCCTTCTTCCTCGCCGAACCCAATTCCCCTAATTCGTCGTTGCTTACCAACTTAGATTTTCCTTCTATCGGACGCAAAACCCATGTAGGATCCGTTAATTCATACGATGAAAAAATCGCGGTCTCAAAACCATTTAACGCACTCATTAAAATCACCAAGCCCGCAGCACCCACAGCATACCCCATCACAGAAATACCCGTGATAATATTTACTACACTGGGGTTACTTCCAGAAAAAAAATAACGCCTCGATATTTTAAACGGCAATCCCAGCAAAATCTGCCCGTATTAGTCCTTTTTATCTTCGTTATTCAAAGAATCAAATAACTTTTCGATTTTTACCACGTAATCCATGGTGTCGTCTTCAAAAAAAACAATCTCCGGGATTTTTCTCACTTGATTTTTTAATCTTTGAGCTAATGCATGCCGAATCGCTTTGTTGTTTTCCTCTAATAACGACATTATCGCTGCTCTATTAGGGTTATTAAACAAGCTTAGATATACTTTAACGTAACCCAAATCGGGGCTCACATTTACCTCGCTAATGGTTATAAATGCTCCTCCTGTCCATGATTTATTGATGGTAAACAACTCACCCAAATCACGCTGAATTAACTTTGCAAATTTCTCCTGTCTTAATCCCATAATTATTGCATTTTACTCATTAAATAGCGCAACGCCAAATCGTAACCATACAAACCCAATCCGGTAATACAACCATCTGCAGCCCCCAATAACAAGTCTGTTCTTCGTTCAATTTCGCGAGCATAGACGTTACTAATGTGCACCAAAACAACCGACTTTTTCATAGCCAAAATTGCGTCAGCAATAGCAATAGAGGTGTGCGAATAAGCTCCTGCATTTAACACCACCCCCATAACAGTCTCATCAGACTCTGCTTCTTGTAACCAATTTACCAATTCACCCTCTACGTTAGACTGAAAATGTTCTAAACCAATTCCAAAATATCGATTCCGCAAATTTTCCAAATACTCTTCAAACGACTCCTTTCCATATATCTCCGGCTCCCGTTGACCCAACAAATTTAAATTAGGGCCATTGAGAATGAGTAACTTTTTCATACTACAAACTTACTTCCGATTTGTTGTTTACGTGTACATCTATGGCCAATTTTGATGTAATTTGTAGCGAAATGTCAAATATTAAGGTCTGTATAACGGGATCAACAGGATTTGTAGGCGCGCATCTAACCTGCCTACTCCTTAAAAACGGATATTCCGTGCGATCCTTATATCGAAATAAAAACAAAATCAAATTCTTCGATTCCATACACCAATATTATGAATTGCCAAAACACCTGCAGCCGGAATGGATCGAAGGAGACTTAAACAACACAGACGAATTAATCGCTCTTTCAGAAAACTGTGAATTGTTTTTTCATTGTGCAGCAGCCGTTTCATTCAATAAAAAGGACCAAAATCTACTGTACCAAACCAACGTTATAGGCACAAGAAATGTTGTAAACACTTGCTTGTATAATGGTATTAAAAAACTTCTTTATGTTTCCTCCGTTGCTGCACTTGGAAGAAGCGAAGAAACCGAAATTATTACCGAAAATAATGTTTGGGTCGATAGCAAATACAATAGCGACTATGCTGTATCAAAATACAATGCAGAATTGGAGGTTTGGCGAGGGAAAGAAGAAGGTTTAGATGTTGTTGTAGTAAATCCAGGAATCATATTGGGATACGGTGATAAATCGTCCAGTGCACACCAAATCTACACTACGGTACAGAAAAAATTACCCTTTTATCCAGCAGGAAGTAATGGATTTGTGGGTGTAGAAGACGTGGCAAAAATGATGCTATTCCTTTTAAACAACAATGCATGGAATCAACGCTACTTGTGCGTTTCAGAGAATATTAGCTACGAAAAATTATTTAAATCGCTTGCCGATAAACTACACGTACCTGCCCCAAAACGAAAGTTAAACGCATTTACAATGGTTGTTTTGTGGAAGTTCTTTCGCTTTTTAGAAACCCTGAACATCTCAACTCCCGTGCCTTCCGACACCTTCTTAAGCTCTTCAAAAACCAGCACATACAATACCATTCACGGTGATCTCCTCAAAGATTTTGTGTATTTACCCATTGCAACAGTAAATCATTCTGCATTAATAAAGATGGGTTTTACAACCGAATAAACCCTTTTTCTTACCTTTGCACAGATTATGAAAATTGGTGTAGTTATTTTTCCAGGTTCAAATTGCGATAGAGACCTAATCCGTGTTTTAAACGATTATACCTCACAACCAATCCTTGAGCTGTGGCACAAAGACACCGATCTACAGGGATGTACCCATATTTTCCTACCAGGTGGTTTCACCTACGGCGATTATTTGCGCACCGGAGCCATTGCTAAACTATCTCCCATAATGGAAAGCGTTAAAAACCACGCAAATGCAGGTGGGTTTGTGATGGGTATTTGCAATGGATTTCAAATTCTTTGTGAAAGCGGTCTATTGCCCGGTGCCTTGTTGAGAAATACCAATAGACAGTTTATTTGTGAAAATGTCTACTTGAAACCAGGTTCAAACCAAACTGCTATTAACCGATCTTTAGATACTGACAAAGCCTATTGCATTCCTATTGCCCACGGAGAAGGACGATTCTACTGTGACGATGCTACTCACGCGGAATTGGTAAAAAACAATCAGATTATTTTCCGTTATGCCGATGCAACTGGAAACATTAATGATAGCACCAACCCAAATGGTTCCATCGATAATATCGCTGGTATCTGCAATGAAGGTAAAAACGTATTTGGCATGATGCCTCACCCAGAACGAGCGTATTCAAACTTTCTTTTAAATACAGACGGTAAAGAATTCTTCGATAGTTTATTCAATGTAAACTAACTTCCAATATTACCAAAACTCCCATTTCTGCATTAATTCATTTAGATTTCATCCGAGAAACTCGCCATCTTATCGGGTTTTCACCACAATTTGTAGGGTTTTTTACAACGATTTGAGGGTTTGGCATGTCTTTGGTGTAGACAAAGTAAACATAGCCATGAAATCAAACGCTGCATCCGTAAAAAAGGTGAAACAAGTTGAAGAAAAACCTGTTCCTCATCAGCGAAGCGATAAAAACATCAAACAAGAAGCTGCTGGTGTTTAAAACGCTGATTTAATAATATCTCTATTCTACTCTCCGTTTATTGAGTAGATTCTTTCATGCGCTCTGCGTTTTCAGCGATTTGCAACTGATTCAGTATTTCTTGTATGTCCCCGTTTACAATTGCAGGTAAATTATACATCGTTAATCCAATACGATGATCCGTAACCCTTCCTTGAGGATAATTGTACGTCCTAATTTTTGCACTTCTGTCACCCGTGCTTACCAACGTTTTTCTGCGGGATGATATGGCTTCCATGTGTTTTGTATACTCTATTTCATACAACTTCGTTGCCAACATCTTCATCGCTTTTTCTCTGTTTCCTAACTGGTTTCTCTCTGTCTGACAAACAACAACCAATCCCGTAGGTAAGTGAGTTAACATAACCTTGGTTTCAACCTTGTTTACGTTCTGTCCACCGGCACCTCCACTTCGAGCTGTTTCCATTTTTACATCTGCCGGATTTAATTGTACATCTACTTCCTCTGCTTCGGGCATTACAACAACACTCGCCGCGGATGTGTGTATTCTACCCTGACTTTCAGTTGCCGGCACTCGCTGAACTCGATGAACTCCGCTTTCGTATTTCAAAACTCCATACGATCCTGGCTCTTCTACTTCAAACACTACTTTTGAATAGCCGCCCATGGTTCCTTCGTTTTCCTCTACAACATTAATTTTCCATCCACGTGCATCACAATACCTCTGATACATACGATATAAATCACCGGCAAAAATAGAGGCCTCATCTCCGCCAGTCCCAGACCTAATCTCCACTACAGCCGGTTTTGCATCTTCAGGATCTTTTGGTAATAATTGTATTCTGATTTTTTCCTCTAATTCTTTTTCTTGACTTTCTAAGAGTTCCAACTCTTCCTTCGCCATGTCACGTAACTCTTTGTCTTTTTCATTTTTAAGTATTTCACGTGCCTCCTGAATTCCAAAATACCACTTTTTGTATTCGTGATAAGAAGCGACCACCTCCTCTAAATCTTTATATTCTTTGTTTAATTTAGTAAAACGCTTAACATCAGAAGCTACTTCAGGACTACTTAATAATAATTCAATCTCTTTAAACTTAGCGTATACGGCTTCTAACTTTTCTAACATAACAGAATACAAAAATAAGTAAGGAAATAATTAATAGACTACTTCTTTAGGATAAAGTCCTATAAGTAAATTTTTGTCGAATACAATCTAATCAACGGGAATGAGATTAAATGATACTCCGTCAAAAACCCCATAATGACTATTTCCTAGCCAATGTCCTAGATTTATATACCTAGAATTTTCTGTTAACTGAATATCTAAAACCAAATGTCTGTGTCCGAAAACAAAGAAATCAACTTTTACATTATCACTATCTTTTAATATGAGAAGTTGCTTTTCTCCGTAATTGTTAATTTCATTAATGTCTTGGTCCGTATCGTCAACTTGATTGAATATTTGATTGTTTTCTTGGTTTTTTCTATCAAATTCGCCTTGATCAGAATCTCCGAGACTTAGTTTCTGAACAACTAACGGATTATTACTGTGACTATTTAATGTACTACTAACTTCATTAATAACCTCGGTAACCTGGTTTTGCGACTCTGTTGATTTCAGTTGCTTATTTAAAATATTCAGACAGTATTGAGTTAAAAATTCTTTATCGTCACCTAAATATTTATCATGTTTTGTACCTTGAGACAATCTGCTTTTAGAACTCAAAAACCTAGCAAATCGTACACCAATATCTGGATGTAACCATCTAAAAATAAATCTAGAAATTGGATGTATAAATACCTTTTTTAATAGTTTATATTTATAATCACCTGGTCCTAAACCATCACCATGGTGAATATGAAATTTTTTATTTACAAAGTAAAACTCGGTTGGTTCTTTCAAAAATTCAACTCCACAATATTCCACTAAATAGTTTTCATACCACAAATCGTGATTTCCTGGGAATAAAAACACGTTTATTCCTTTATTTGTTAATTCTGAGATAGCGTTTAATAACCGAAAATATCCTTTTGGTACAACTTCTCTATACTCAAACCAAAAATCAAAAATATCTCCTAATAGGAATATACTATGTGCATCACTCGATACAGAATTTAATAAACAAACTATCTTTTTTTCTCGATTAATACTTACTTCGCCTTGAGGCATACCAAGGTGAAAATCAGAAAAAAAATATAATTTATTTTTATTCAAAAATTAATAATTTTTAAATTGATTTAATAATCGTAAATCGTTAATAAATAAATCGCGAATATCATTGATACCATACCGTAACATAGTAATTCTATCGATACCCATTCCAAATGCGAATCCAGTATACTTTTTTGAATCAATACCACAAGACTCTAACACATTTGGATGTACCATTCCGCAACCTAAAACTTCTAACCAACCAGTACCTTTGGTAAGTCGCTTATTTTCTTCTGTATCCAATCCAGCCCATATATCCATTTCAGCACTTGGTTCAGTAAAAGGAAAATAACTAGCCCTAAAGCGTACTCTAGTGCCTTCACCAAAAAACTGCTGAACAAAATAATACAAGGTCTGTTTTAAATCAGCAAAACTAACCGATTCGTCAATGTATAATCCCTCAATTTGATGAAAAAAACAATTACTTCTAGAACTTACAGCTTCATTTCTATATACTCTACCTGGCATGATTAAACGTAATGGTAATTTACCTTTTTTCATTTCGCGGATTTGTACGCTTGAAGTATGAGTACGTAATACATGTTCGCCAATAAAAAATGTGTCTTGCATATCCCTCGCAGGATGATCATCAGCAAAATTTAATGCTCCAAAATTATGATAGTCATCCTCAATTTCTGGACCTTCAGCTAAATCAAAACCTAATGTTGAAAATATATTAACCAATTCATTTTCAACTATTTTTAAAGGATGAGGACTGCCGGGTTGATATTGATATACAGGTAAACTAGTATCTAAAGCATTGGTATTGGAAGTTTGTTTGCTAATTTCTTCTTTTTCGCGTTGTGTTTGCCAAATCTCTTCTGCCTGTTTTTTTAATACGTTTAATGGCCCACCTACGTTTTTTTTGTTGTCCCCAGAAAGTAATTTGAACTCATCCAATAAAACGGATATTTTACCTTTTTTCGATAAATATTGTAAACGAAAAGTCTCCGCTGTTTTATTATTATCAAAAGAATAATTACCGATTTCCTGTTGAAGCAATGTTATACTTTCAATCATGTAGCAAATCTAAATAATTCCATTAAGAGCAACTGAATTTTACGAAATATTATAAGTAATAAGATTTGAACAGTGATAATGTATCCCTATAGTAATATTTTACTAATTATATTTATTAATAGTATTATATAAGTAATATATCTCTGTGGATATGTAGATATAGTGTTTTTTTTCTTCTTTAATTATTTATATATATTTGATATATAATGTTTTAGGAAGATTATTATTTGATTTTTGCGACTTGATAAATACAATTTTATTATGTAGAAACTGACCTATAAAAATGATTTTATATTACCCCTATGTATTTCTCCGTTTTTGGTATAATGTGTTTTCACGTGAAAAGAGTTTTATCTGTATGTTATACCAATATTAAATAACTCTTTTTTTGGTAATATTAAGTTGTTTTCAAGTTTACTGTTGATTATTATATCTTCTTTGAAGTGATATAAAAGAATATTATCTTGATAGTCTTTACTGATTTCATCGAATGGAATTAAAGAAGCTATACATTGGTAGTTTCCCGTAGGTAAATATATAGAATCTTCTGATGTGATGTTTAATAGAAACTGATAATCATTGTTTCTTAAATATATGTAATAGTGATTATTTGTATCCGTATAATTTATTTTAAGTTTACCGAGAGTATAAATTTTTTCTTTTACCGGTTTATCGGTTGGTGAATATAGAATGGGTGAGTTTAATGAAATAACGCTATCATTAGTACTATATTTCTCTCTTAGGTACGTGGTATCATTCGCATGAGTTATAGCGTATGCTCTTCCTGGTTTTAATGTATAATTTTTTATATTCTGATATTCTATGCAACTATCGTTTTGATATAATATATTTTTATTTTTTTCATTGGTAGTATAGGATCTAATACTCTTTGTTTTAAGTATTATTCCTGGAAGAATTTCTTTCTTATCCTGAAAGGACTTTATTTGTGGAATGAGATGATTAATCTCTATTGTATCAGAATTACTTAGTTTATGTGATTCTAATGTAATTTTTAAAAATTCTTCATTTTTGTCAATACTGTAATTATTATTATCTTTATTTATTATAGTAATGGTAGTTTCATACTTTTTTAAATTTTCGAATTTGTAATAGTTACCTAAATTATTTGGCAGTAATAAAAGACTATCCGATTCGATAAATATTGTAAGTTTTGTGTTTTTGGTTTTATTTATCAATTGAATGCTTCCTGAATCTTTGGTCAGTGATATATTATTACCGTTATATGGATTGGATTCGTTAAGGTCTATAATTTTATTTTTTAAATATATTGTTCGTGTTGTGTTTGGTACTTGTATTTGAATTGAGTTTCTTTTTACATCAGTTGTTGTTTTACCGAGCGGTGAAATAACTATTTGACCCTTAATAGATATATTTTCATTAAACTTAAGTTCAACTGTTTTATCGGTAGTAGTGGAATCAATTTTGATAGTTAATAATTTTGGTGCTGTGGTATCTTTTGGACCACCCGTGGGTGTAACAGGATTTCCGCAACCGTAATTAAATACAGTGGCAATTATAATTGCTTGTATATAGCATGTATAAATAATATGTTTTGATATAAGCGTCATCTACCGAAATGAATTAGTAATACTTGAATATCCGATGCGCTTACACCGGATATTCTTTTTGCTTGTCCAATGGTTTCCGGTTTTATTTTTTTTAATTTTTCTCTACCTTCCAAACTGATGGACTCCATTTTACTATAATCAAAATTACTTGGAATTTTTAGATCTTCTAATCGAATGAGTTTTTGAGCTGTTTCGTTTTCTCTATCTATATATGCTTGATATTTTATTTCGATAGACGCCCGTTCTAGACTTTCCTTTTTATAATGCTGCAGTTCTTTTTTATATTGTGGTATTTGTATAATATCCGTTAATTCAATCTCAGGCCGTAATAATATTTTATTTAGACGTATTTTTTCCGTTATACTGGTAGTACCATTATTTTTTAAATATTCTTCAACAATAAAAGGTTCAATGTTTGTATTCTTTAAATATTCTTTGATACTGTTAGTTTCAATTCTCTTATTATTTAGTTTCTCTAATCTTTCTGGTTGTGCTAAACCAATTGAATAACCTATGGGTGTAAGTCTTTCATCTGCATTGTCTTGTCTTAAGCTTATCCTATATTCTGCTCTTGATGTAAACATACGATAAGGTTCTTCGGTTCCCTTATTGATTAAGTCATCGATTAGTACACCTATGTATGCTTCATTTCGCTTCAATATAAGAGCTTCTTTTTCTTTTACTTTGTTGGCCGCGTTAATACCAGCTATTAGGCCTTGTGCTGCGGCTTCCTCATAACCAGTGGTACCGTTAATTTGTCCAGCAAAAAACAAATTTTCAATGTTTTTAGTTTCTAGACTTGGTTTTAATTGTGTTGGTTGAAAGAAATCATATTCGATGGCGTAACCGGGTCTGAAGATCTTTACTTTTTCAAATCCAGGTATTTGCCTCATAGCTTTTTCTTGTATTTGATCTGGTAGGGAAGTGCTAAATCCGTTGACATAGATTTCAATCGTATTCCAACCTTCGGGTTCCACAAAAATTTGATGTCGATCTCTTTCAGCGAAACGGTTTATTTTGTCTTCTATGCTTGGACAATATCGAGGGCCTAATCCGGTAATACTGCCGTTATACATTGGACTATCTTCGAACCCTTCTCTTAATATGTCGTGTACATTTTGATTGGTGTAGGTAATATAACAACTTCTTTGATTGGTTAAAGGAGATGTTTCATGTGAAAAACTAAACTTTTCTGGATGCTCATCACCCTTTTGTTCTTCCATTTTACTGTAATCCAATGACCGTCCATCTACTCTTGGGGGTGTGCCTGTTTTCATTCTCCCCGCCTCAAATCCTAGGCTTTCTAATTGTGCTGTTATTCCTATGGCAGCTTTCTCACCCATTCGGCCTCCGCCAAAATTCTTTTTACCAATATGTATAAGGCCATTCAAGAAGGTACCTGTAGTTAATATAACTGTTTTTCCATGAATAGTTGTACCCATGCTGGTTTTTACCCCACTAAGTTGTTTCCCGTGAAACAGAAGTTCTATTACACTATCTTGAAAAAAATCTATATTGTGATTGCCCTCTAATTGAAGCCTCCATTCTTCTGCAAAGCGCCATCTATCTGATTGTGCTCTCGGACTCCACATTGCTACACCCTTTGAGCGGTTAAGCATGCGGAATTGTATCATCGTTTTATCAGTGATAATGCCACTCATGCCGCCTAAAGCGTCGATTTCTCTAACTATTTGTCCTTTTGCAACTCCACCCATGGCGGGATTGCAACTCATTTTCGCAATGGTTTCCATGTTCATTGTAATTAACATTACAGAACAACCCATGGTTGCCGCAGCGTGCGCGGCCTCACAGCCAGCATGCCCAGCACCCACGACGATAACATCGTAATTAATTTCCATTTTAAATAGTTATTGTTTCCCGTGAAACGTTCTTGATTTCCCTCCACAAAGATAAACATCGCTCCTCTTCCTTTCTCATCATTATCACTTCTGCTTCAGACTTGTCGTTGAATCCAATCAAATGCAGAAAGCCATGTGACATTACACGGATCAATTCTTCTTCTTCACTTACTTGGTATTTTTTTGCGTGATCTTTTATCCTGTCTTTAGATATGTACAACTCACCAAATACTTCTAACGCACTTTCACTTAAATCAAAAGTGATTATATCTGTGTAATAATCGTGTTGTAAGTGTTCTCTGTTTATTTCTAGTAACTCTTCATCTGATAAAAAGATGTAATTCAAATTCACGTCGTTCATGCCATTGGTATGAGATAGGCGTTTAACAAGGGCCCTGAAATAATCTCTATTGACTTTATTTAAAAAGCCACATCTTCCTGAAAATGAAACAGTTATACTCATTTTAATAATAAAACAGAACCCGACTTTACAACTCTTTTATTTCTATAAACGGCAGTAAACTGATAGACATAAACACCATCTCCAACCGCATTTCCACTTAAATCATCACCATTCCATCCATCAAGTGCATCACCTGTCCAAATTTTTTCTCCCCAACGGTTATAAATATCAAAAGTACTCTCTCCCCGAGAAATAGCGGGATTACTTATTTTAAATATTGGGTTTAATCCCGTTGGGGTAAATGCGCTCGGAATAAGAAGGGTGTCTTTTACGTTATTGTTATAACCTAAGTCAATAAGTAGTTCATTGGAAATAGAAAAAGTTCCGTTTTCATTATTCGTGGCTTCAACACGAAAACGCTGAGGACCCTCCCACAAACCGATTATTGATTTGAATGTGTCTTCGTTGTTTTGGTAAGATTCAAGATTTTCCCAATTATTAGTAAAAGAATTGTATCGATTCAATCTGTATGTGATAGAATTACTGCAAGTTGCACAAATCCAGCCCCAATAACGATTCCAAAATAATTTGCTACCCGAATAACGTAACCAAATATTGCTGTGGATTGATGAAGTATCAAAACCATTGCCACAGTTATTTTTTCTTATAACGCGATATCTAAAATATCCCAAATTTACCGATACGGCTAAATCATTGTAATTGATAACTTTACTTGTAACAGAAGATCCGGAATTATTAAAAGAAGTAGAACTTGTCCAGCCACCGGAAGTCCCACGTTTTTCAAGCACAAAAGAAAAGCCAGGGCTAAGCAGACCTGAATTGCCTAATATGTCTAAAGAATTACCAGTTACACTTACCTTGTCTAAGTTAGGGGGATTTGCTTTAGATAATGATGGCAGTTGTATAGCTATTCGGTTTGAGCTCGAGGTAATGGATGCACCAAATTTTTTGCAACGGAAAAAATAATCATAGGTTACGTCCAATTCTAAATTTGAATCAACAATAACTTGAGACCCGCCAAACCATAAACCAGACCCAATAATTTTCCATTGATTGGTTTTTGTATTCAATCGATACAACCAAAAGGAATCTGAAGACCAACCAATATATGGACTCAATATAAGGCTACATTTTCTGGAACAATAATAATTAGGATCAACTTGAACACTTAGAAAAGGTGGGGTGTGATAACTACTTAATATACCACCATTTAAACAACTATCAAAAGCGGCTATACTGAACTTAATAGTCCCAAAATTGGAAGGGTTAAAGGTAGATTTTGGAAAGGAGTAAAACAAAGAAAAAGTATCTTTTAACAAAAGGTTTGTTCCACTGTTTTCTTTAAATAAACTAAATCCTTTAATGTCGTTTATTGGAGGTTTTGTCCAACCGGCCACTAAGTTTTGTGATGAATAATTTACCGAAACACTGTCGGGTTCAAACAACAAGGGAGCTACATCATCAACCAGTACTCGATTACTATTGAATGAATCCATCCCATTACAAGCAAAATGAGAAGAAACAAAAACCTCCCAACGCTTATTGTTCGGTACCGTTATTGAGATCAAAGACACATTAAGAATAGAAACTTGTTTTAATAAAACAAATGGGGCCGCAGCATCTTCTCTGCCATAGACACGATGAAATTGAAACGAACTACAAGCATCCAAATCAGTAACTTGTAATGAAATAGTTAAATTGTTTGTAAACTTATCTAAACAAACCCGACTTACCTGAGCAGGAGAATTCATTCCAAGCCCAATTTGTGCTATCAATGAAAACAGAACGGTATGTAAGATTTTTATTTTCAAACTTAAATATTCCCGGCTAATGCAATAACAAACGAATTATCGGGTAAATACTTGTTTGCACATTGTAGAATTTCTTCTGAATTGATAGACCAAATTTCTGGTAACACCGTTGCATAGTAATTGGTATCTTGATTCTTCATAATATTACTTTGAACTTTGTTTGACAAAGCGAAAGGTCCATCAAAACCAGAACGGAAAACCCCAGAATAATATTGTTTTAACTTTGTTAATTCTTCTAAATCAATAAGATTCGTTTTTAAATCAATCAGGATAGAATCAATAGCAACAAGGGTTTTTTCCATGTTTTCTGAATTCATTTCTCCGGAAATTATCCAAGTAAAATCATCAAATGCAGGTTTGAAATAACTCCCAATACCATAAGTTAATCCCTGCTTTTCACGCAATTCTTGCATTAAACGACTGCCGAAATATCCTCCTAAAACCAAATTTAACAAAGTTAACACATGTCTTTCTCTTTGGCTTTCAGGTATGATATGCTTGACCATCTGCAAACTAACTTGACTTGCATTCGGTAGGCCTTTTTTAATGATTTTGCCATTTATACTAGAATAATCACAACTGGTTTTAGGGTTAGGTGTAAACACGGAAGAGTTGTCTTCAGAAATTATGGATTCAATTATCGAAACAGTCGAATCGTCTGCGTCACCAGATAAAAAAATCATTGCTGAACCAATATTCAAGTGTGTTTTTCTAAACTCATTTAACTGATCTGAGGTAATCTTTTCTAGTTGTTCAATTTCCCCAAATCGAGAAAGTGGATTTTCTAAACCATACAATGATTCTAAAGACAAACGATTGCTCCAATATTTCGGTGTTTGTTGTTGCCTCTCAATGCCAGCCCTTCTAACCATAATTGCATTTTCTATCTCAAAATCCGGATAAGAAACTGTACGTATATTGTTTAACACCCATGGTATTACAATGTCGCTATGCTTTTTTTGAAAACGAAAGGATAAACTAGTTGTGGAAACACTTGTATCCATGGAGTAGGAAACGCCGTAGTAATCCAATTTTTTAATAATCTCTTCTTCTGTGATGTTATCGTTGCCGGAAAACAACATTTCCGCAGCCAAATTTGCTAAAAATGGCCCAGACGCATCCTTGCTGCCTGCCATCCAAAACAACTCCAATCGAACAATCTCTAAACTAGGTGTTCTATGAATAAAAGCAGGAATGTTTTTACAAATAAAACTGGGTTTAAGTGATGGAATAGGAAACTCCGATATGGAAATGGGCGCGGGTCTTATACTTCTGAAATTCATGGGTGTGATTTGGGTGTGTAATGGATGGTTTGAAAAGACTCAGGGTTTAGCACGCTTTTGGATACCGTCAAGATATCATTGGTATTGATATTTTCTAAAATTCTGGTTTCCTCGTTTATTAAGGATAAAGAATCAATATTTTCATAATAGCACAACTTCTGAGCGATTTGCATCGGTTGCGTTCGTTCTACAAGCAATTGCGTTAATATTCTGTTTTTCACACCGGTTAAACGTTCAGAAACGGTAATATCGCTGTACAGTTTGTTTAATTCGGTAAACAAGCCCTCTTTGGCCGTTTCAAATGAAATACCATCGTTCAAAATCCCATAAAGAATGAACATTCCCTCATCTAGTCCTTTAAGGTAAAAACATTCCGAAGCATTGAAAATCTGTTGTTTTTTCACAAGTTCAATTTGTAGTGGAGACACATCTGATCCCCCTAGCAATTCCGCAAACAATTCCATACAAAGTGAGTCTTGGAGGTTTTTAACCGATGGTCCTTCCCAAACAAAAAATATAGCAGGGTTAGGTGATAGGTCTGTTTCTTCGATAACCTTCGATGATAATCTTTCCTGAGAAATATAGGTGTTAGTATTACGAACTGAACGTGGCTCAATACTACCAAACCACTTTTCTGCTAATTCTTGGGCCTTCTCCCAAGATATATTTCCCACTAAACTAACAATTGCGTTGGAAGGGCAGTAGTATTTGTTGTAAAAAGATTGTACATCTTCTAAACTAGCTTCTTCTATATGCTCAAACGTTAGACCGATAGTTGGCCAACGGTAACTACTTTTTTTATACAAAGCTTTACGAATATGATGCCATAACATTCCGAAAGGTGCATTATAGCAACGTTGCTTAAACTCTTCTACCACAACTCCCTGTTGAACTTTAAGAGAATTTGCATTAATGTTTAACGAAAACATGCGATCACTCTCCAACCAAAATGCAGTTTCAACATTTTCCTCCGGCATCACCAAGTAATAATTAGTGAAATCGTTGTTCGTAAATGCGTTGTTCTGTCCACCAGCTTCTTCCACCTCCTTGTCAAAAACTGGAACATTGGCACTGCCAGAGAACATTAAGTGCTCAAATAAATGTGCAAATCCAGTCCGTTCCTCGTCTTCATCCCTGGCACCAACCCGGTAAAGCGTGTTTAAAACAACACTAGTTCGACTTTTGTCTTCAACATGTATGAAGCAAAGTCCGTTTTTCAATTGAAGCTTATTATATTCAATCACAATACAAAAATACTCCATAGTTTTACCCACAATTAAAAAGAAGGCCACACAAAATCTGTGTGACCTCTTTTCTCATCGATGAATTAAAATCGAACGTCTTCTACACGTAGATTTTCCATGTCTGAAGCCTTGTTGTTTTTGATCACTAGAAAATCTGAAACAACCACCTCCGAAAAGGATTTCTTTTGTCCATCGCTGTCTGTAAAGTTTCGATGTTGAAGTTTGCCTTCAACAACTAGTCTTGAACCTTTTGCTACAACTTTTTCAAAACGATCAGCGAGTTTACCCCATGCTACCAGTCGATGCCATTCTGTTCTTTCTTGCCATGAACCACCCGGATCTTTACTTTTTTCTGTGGTTGCAAGACTTACCTTGGCACGGACTTTTCCGTTTTCAAACTTTGTAACCTCTGGTGCTAAACCAACGTTACCTACTAGACGAACTGAGTTAATTAGAACTTTCATAAACACTTAAATTAATACATTATAAACACTTAAAATAAAACCACTTACAAATCAAGTGTGGCCATCATTTGCACTTGTAAGTAATACAAAAGTAAAAAGCTTAAATAAAACTATTCGTACAGTAAATGTTTACTTCCGTTTATAAACGTTTATGTTTTTTAAGTCTAAAATTCAATCGAAAAAAGCAATTCCCTTAATTCCTAAATGGATAGTCAACCACCGAATCAATAAATGAAAATACTACCAATCAAATTTCAGCAATTATCCTTACCACTAACTCTCAAAATGAGAGTTTTCTTGTCATCTAAACATCGTAAAGAAGATTATTGGATTACCGGTAATTTGTAAAATTTGCAAATTTTTAATAGTGATAGATTTGGGGGAAAACGCAAATTCAATTGTAAAATCCCCCAAATTACCGCCATGGAAAATACGTGCTTAGAATGTTCATCCCGTTTAAAAGGCAGATTGGATAAAAAATTTTGTGACGATAATTGTCGTTCTGCTTTTCACAACAAATCGTATCGAAACGATAAAGAAATTACTCGAGAAATTAATGCAGTGCTCAGAAAAAATAGACAGATTCTCAAAGAATTATACGAAAAAACAAGCAATGGGAAAGCGGAAATCGACAAATTAACCCTTCTAAAAAAAGGTTTTGAGTTTAATTATTTAACACAAATTCATAAGCATGTAACCAATGAAATCGCCAACTGTTGCTATGAATTTGGCTATCGTGAATTGCAAGAGGGTAAGGTTGAATTAATTAAAATCGATAAAAACAACTATTCTCAGTACAACTATGGCTAACTTTGTGTAAATAATTTAGACAGCTGTGAAGTCGCCTAACCCAAATGAAAACAAAAACTCTGGGGGTCAAAAGTTTAAAAATAGACAACCCGGAGAAAAAAGAAATCGCTTAAAAGCAGATTCAAGTCAATCAAATTCAAACCCCTCAAAGGGATTCGATTCCAAACCATCCAAACCAAGAGAACCACGCAGAAATTCAGAGGGTTTTGATTCAAACAGAACATCCGGTTTTAGTAGTTCAAGAAACGAGAATAGACCTCCAAGAACGGGATCAGATCGAGGATTTAGTGGCCGTGGAGATTCTAATCGCGGTGGATTTGAGAAAAAAGAACGCGGATTTAATAGCAGAGGCGGTACAAATAGTAGCGGAGGAGATAGAACTGAATCAAGAGGTGGAGGAAATTCGCGCGGCGGATCTTGGGGTGGAGAAAATAGATCATCGGGCAGCTGGGGTGGTTCCAAAAGACCTTCTGGTGGCTGGGGTGAAGGAGATAGAAGTTCAAGTCCCCGTAATGATCGCAATTCCGGTGGTGGCCGAGGATTTAATAGCCGAGGAGATTCAGATCGAGGTGGATTTGAGAAAAAAGAACGCGGATTTAATAGTAAAAGCGGTACAAATAGGGGTGGATCGGAAAGAAGTGAATCAAATCGTGGAGGAAGTTCCCGTGGCGGATCTTGGGGTGGAGAAAACAAATCATCAGGTACTTGGGAAGGTTCTAGAAAATCTACTGGTAGCTGGGGTAGTGGTGAAAGAAGTTCCAGTCCCCGTGGTGATCGCAATTCCGGTAGTGGCCGAGGTTTTAAAGGGCGTGGTGATTCAGACCGAGGTGGATTTGATAAAAATGACCGAGGATTCAATAGCCGTAATGATTCAAAACCAAGTCGATTTGGAAAAGAAACCGGTTCATATTCCGGAAGCACAGGCCGAGGATTTAACAAACCAGAATTTGGAGGTAAACGAGAATTTGAAGGCAAATCGGATCGTGGCTTTAGTAAATCCAAAACCGCTAAGAAGAAAGATAATTTCCAAGAAACACCCAAAGGATATAAAGGCAGTAGACGCACTTTCGGCAAGGTTCAACAACAACAGGAGCAATCTCTTCTGGCCGGCGAAGACTTGGTTAGATTAAACAGATACATCGCTAATAGCGGCATTTGCAGCAGACGAGAGGCCGATGAGCTTATTTCACAAGGATTAGTAAAGGTAAATGGTGAGGTTGTTACCGAACTTGGAACCAAAGTTAGACCGCACGATTCCGTAAAAGTTGAAGACCGAAAAGTCACGCCCGAAAAACCGGTTTACATTTTATTAAACAAACCCAAAGGTTATATTACATCCACTTCCGACCCCGAAGGTCGACAAACCGTATTGGATTTGATAGATTTACCCGGAAAAGAGAGAATATATCCTGTAGGCCGATTAGACAGAAATACAACAGGCGTATTGCTATTAACGAACGATGGTGAACTTTCACAAAAGTTGATGCACCCGAGTTTTGAGATTAAAAAAATATACCGTGCTACCCTAGATAAAAAACCAACGAAAGAGCACATGTTAGCTTGGGTTGAAGGGGTAGAGTTGGAAGACGGCTGGATGACTTTCGAGCAAATAGGTTGGGTAGAAGAAGGCGAAGAGAATGTCCTTGGTGTAGAGATAAAAAGCGGTAGAAACAGAATCGTTCGCCGTATGTTTGAACACTTTGGTTATGACGTAACATCATTAGATCGTGCCATGTTAGGAGAATTTGATAAGCTCAAATTGGGCAGAGGAAAATGGAGATTCTTAACAGAAAAAGAAATGCGATATATTGAGAGAATTAAGCGAATGCATTAATCCTCGCGCAAAATAGTTTTTGCCTCGATATTCTTTTGGAGTATGCGCCATGCATTTGGCCATAAATTGTTAATACCATTATTTACAGCATTACCGGTACCGAGGGATAATCCATTCCATCGTAACCCTACAATACCTTTGTTGTTGGGTTTTAGGGGTAAAAATTCTCGCTGGAAATAGCGTATTGCGTCCTCAATATCCACAGCTAAATCAGAATAATCTTGCGGTTTGTTGCATAATAAATCAAATGCTGCCGATGGTTTCCAAAGATTTTTATTATGTAGGCCAATTGGTATTCCTACTGAAGTGGATTTTGGTAACAATCGCAATAAATCAGGGTGTTTTTCAAGCCATTTACCTTTGCGTAAAATGTATTTCTCACCTTCTCGGTATTCAGCTCCCAACCATTGATCGCCTAAAATATCTGGCAGTTCCACCGTTTTAGCTTTGCCTTCTTTCAGCTTTTTTTTCTTACTGCCTTCTACAATATTGTCGTCTTCATTCGATAACTCCCCTGTTTTTTGAATGACGGCAACAAAAAACCCTTCTCCATCCGTTAAATGCGGATAAAATCGATACATATTTTCTTTCAAACAAACAGAACCATTCATTAAAATAGCAGGAAGTGGTATTAACTCCCCACCCAGTTCTGCACAAAGTTTGGTTACATTTTTTTCGTTTTCTAAATCATTGTAAGTGCAAGTAGAATAAATAAAATATCCACCTGGTTTCAGCGAGGGCCAAATATCCTCCGCTATTCGTTGCTGTCTTGCCGCACATAGTTTCACATGCTCTAAACTCCATTCACCAATGGCTTTGTTATCTTTTCGAAACATGCCCTCCCCACTACAAGGCATATCTGCAGCAATGATTGAAAAGCTACTTTTAACACGATGAAAATCAGAGGCATCGGCCCGAGTAACGATAAAGTTACCCTGCCCCCACTTGCTAAGGTTTTCTACCAAAATGGGATTTCTAGTTTGAATAACTTCGTTGGCAATGAGCAAGTCTTCGTTTCGTAATACAGAGGAAATATGAGTAGATTTTCCACCCGGAGCTCCGCATAAATCCAAGACAACACAACCCGGTTCAATATTCCCTAGCAATAATCGAACAATTTCACCAACCCGAGTGCTATTTAACTCTTGAACGTAATAGGATCCACAATGCCATCCAGGATCACCAAT
>JACCDW010253382.1_pt1 | contig 21005 bp, 21 predicted proteins | sample 7449781 | NCBI WGS metagenome assembly JACCDW01 (sample SAMN15323449, study PRJNA562643) | freshwater metagenome | isolation source: river surface water | place: USA:Blue River Watershed | collected 2017-08-18
CGTTCATGCGCAAATAGCGCGTGAGCATGTCGTTGATGGTGTAGTTGCGCACGTGGCCCATGTGCAGCTTGCCGCTGGGGTAGGGCAGCATGGAGCAGGCGTAAAACTTCTTTTTGCTGGCGTCTTCGGTGACGCGATAGGCATCGCGAGCATTCCACTGGCTTTGGGCCGCGGGCTCAACTTCGAGGTGGTTGTACTTGTCTTGCATGATGGTGCAAATTGTAGGGGTTTGCAGAGGGCTCACGCCTCGGCCAGTGCAAATGACTGTATCGGCTTGAATCAATTCACAAACCAGCGGTCAGGAAGTCAGGCGTTCAGACTTTCAAGGGCCCATCAAGGGCTTGGCGCAGCGCTCGGTGCTGTGACAAAACCGATGCGCGTCAAACCTGCTTGCTGGGCCAAGCCCATCAAGTTCAAGACTTGGCCGTAGGGCACCGCTTGATCAGCCCTGAGTTGGACTTCCGCTAGGGGCTTTTGAATGGCGACTTGCTGCAAGGCATTGGGCAATGCCAACATGCTAATGGGCTTGTCGTTGAGGAAAATTTCGCCAGCGCTAGTCAGGCTGAGAGAGATGGATTCGGGTGCTTCGCCGGCTTGGGAAGCCTTGGACTGTGGCAAGTCGAGCCGAATGGCGCTGGTCAACAAGGGCGCCGTGAGGATAAAAATAACCAACAAAACCAACATGACATCGACCAAAGGCGTGACATTGATGTCACTGAAGGGCTTGGCCTGCGGCGTTCTAGGAAAGCGACCCAAAGCCATGGCGATGCTTAATTGTGACGGCCCGTGAGCAGGTTCAGAAGGTCTTGGGCAAAGCCTTCCAGCACAATCTCGATGTTGGACACAGTTCGGCCAAACACGTTGTAAGCCAACACCGCGGGTATGGCCACCGCCAAACCGGCAGCGGTCATGACCAGGGCCTCACCCACCGGACCTGCCACGCGGTCTAGGGTGATTTGACCGGCCTCGGCCATGCCACTCATGGCGTTGAAAATGCCCCAGACTGTCCCCAACAAGCCGACAAATGGGGAAATTGCGCCAGCGGTGGCCAACATCAATTGACCCCACTGCAAGCGATTGAGGGTGTTTTGAAGGCTGTCTCGCAGAACGCGGGTGAGCTGGTGTTGGCGCTCACCGGCAGCGGCCAAGGTGCCACCCAAAGGCAGGAGACTGGCTTCTAACAGGGGCAAAACAGTGTGGTCGCGGTCGAATTGGGCGACGCGTGAATGGGCTTCTTCAAACTGAGCTGCTTGCCAAAAGGCTGCTGTGCATTGGGGCACATCGGCCTTGACCCGCCTGAGTAAACTGAATTTCCAAAGGATGACGACCCAAGTGCTGACTGACAGTGCCAACAAAGCGACGGCGACGAACCGAATGACAAAGTCGCCTTGTGCCCAAAATGTCAGTAGACTCATAATGGCCGCCCAGTTACTTCAGAGACAAGACATCAAACATGTCGAAGAGGCCCGTTTGTTGGCCTGCCAAAAAGCGAACGGCACGCAAACTGCCTTGGGCGTAGGTGGCGCGGCTTGAAGACTTGTGAGTCACTTCGATGCGCTCGCCGGTGCCAGCAAACAAAACGGTGTGGTCGCCCACAATGTCGCCACCGCGAATGGTGGCAAAACCGATGCTGGACGGGTCGCGCTCGCCAGTGACGCCTTCGCGGGCATAAACCGCACAATCTTTGAGATCTCGGCCCAATGCACCGGCAATGACTTCGCCCATTTTGAGTGCTGTACCGGACGGCGCATCGACTTTGTGGCGGTGATGGGCTTCGATGATTTCAATGTCGTAACCGGTGGCCAAAGCCTTGGCAGCCATTTCGAGCAGCTTGAGGGTGACATTAACGCCAACGCTCATGTTGGGGGCCATAACGATGGCAATGTCTTTGGCAATGGCTTTGATTTCGGCTTTTTCGGCTTCCGTAAAACCTGTGGTGCCAATGACCGCTTTGACGCCTAGCGCTTGGCACACCTTGAGGTGGGCCAGGGTGCCTTCGGGTCGGGTGAAATCAATCAGGTAACGTGAGTTTTGCAGGCCTTGATGGAGGTCGCCATTGACCAAGATGCCGGTGGGTTTGCCCATGGGCGCGCCCGCATCGGTTCCCACAGCAGGGCTGCTGGGCAAGTCTAGTGCGCCAGACAACTGGCAATCGTCAGATTGAAGAATGGCCTCGATGAGCATTTGGCCCATGCGGCCCGATGCGCCGGCCACCGCCACTGCGTGCGAAGCTGTGCCATGTGAAGTTGCAGAAACTGATGTCATGGGTGTGCTTAACGTGCAGCGGGTTCAAGCGGAGGGTAAGAACTTGGCAATGGCAGCGCAGGTGCTGGCGCAGGATCGGCCTTGCGAACGGGCGCTGGAAACTTGCGCAAGTCTTCTTCTTTGGCCTCGAGCACAGGCACTTTGAGACCTGCTTTTTTGGCAACCAACTGCGTGACAAATTCAGTTTCGCTGGGTAAATCGTCGCCCGTGACGCGGTCTAGGACATCGCCCTTGAACCACACATTGAGGGTAAAGCTTTGCGGTTTAACACCTTGCCGACGGATGGTGAAGACATAGTCCCAGCGCTGGTCGTGGAAAACGCTGGCAACCAGGGGGGTGCCCAACACTTCTTTGACTTGCTGGCGCGACAAACCGGGCTTCAGAAATTCCTTTTGCTCGCGGGAAATGAAGTTGCCTTGCACCACTTCTGGGATGTACAGCACAGGGAGGTTGGCTGCAGAAATGTTGAGGCGGGGCACGCTACAGGCGCTTAAAAGGCAAGCAACGCCTACCAGACCCAATAGCTTAAGGCCCATGGCGCGCTGGGGTTGGGCGCAAGGTTGGCCTTGATGAAAGCCAGAAACTTGCTGAGAAATTTGATTTTGTTTTTTCATGGATGCTTGGCAGACCATATGATTAACTCATTGTAGCGGTAGCATTCGGCTCTGGTGAGTCAAATTCACCAAACCCCTGTCTTTCATTTGCAAACCAATTTTCATGGACGAACTCAAAAGCACTGGACTCAAGGCCACCGTTCCTCGACAAAAGATACTTGAAATCTTTCAAAAGGGGGCTCAAAGGCACATGACGGCCGAGGATGTTTTCAAGCACCTCCTGCAAGACAATGCCGACATTGGCTTGGCCACCGTGTACCGCGTTTTGACACAGTTTGAGCAAGCCGGCCTCCTGAGCCGCAATCACTTTGAGAGCGGCAAAGCTGTCTATGAATTGAACGAAGGGCAGCACCATGACCACATGGTCTGCTTAGACTGCGGCAAAGTCGAAGAGTTCTATGATGCAGAGATTGAAAAGCGTCAACACGATGTGGCTTTGGCCAAAGGTTTTGTCATTGCCGACCATGCCTTGAGTTTGTATGCCCATTGCACGCGCAATCCCTGCCCTCACCGAAACGCTCCCTGAACCAAACCGACTGAGTCTGACCGTCAAAGTCAGTCAGACCCTGCTAATTTAGCCATCGCCCATGGCCAGACGCTGGCGTTGCATAAAGTCTTGGTACGTATCAATGCCGCGCATTTGTAAGATGGTATTGCGCACAGCGGCCTCCACCAACACCGCAATGTTGCGACCCGCCACCACCTGAATTACCACCTTGAGAACTGGAATGCCCAGCACATCTTGCATCAGAGGTTCACTGGGAATTCGCTCGTAATCGCGCTCAAAATTTTCGCGGCGAACCAAATGCACAATGAGTTTCAGGCGCATTTTGCGACGCACAGCAGTTTCACCAAAGATGGCCCGAATGTCGAGAAGACCAATGCCACGCACCTCTAGCAGGTTTTGCAACAACTCTGGACAGCGTGCCTCTATGGTGGTTTGATTGATGCGAAACAAATCGACCGCATCGTCCGCCACCAAGCCGTTGCCCCGAGAAATTAGCTCGAGGCCCAACTCGCTTTTGCCCAGGCCCGACTCGCCCGTAATGAGCACACCCAAGCCCAAAATGTCCATGAACACACCGTGCATGGTGGTGCGATCGGCAAAGTGCTTGGACAAGTAGGCTCGCAGCACGTCGATCACGAAGGCCGAGGATTCTGGCGTGGCAAACATAGGAATTTGAGCCCGCTCACATACGCGAAGCAAGGCCTCAGGTGCCGTTTGACCATCCGCCAAAACGAGCACTGGCGGCTCCAAAGTCACGATGCGCGAGACGCGGCGAATACAGTCTTCCTCGCTACCGCGACTTAAATAAGCGACTTCACGCTCACCCAAAATTTGCACGCGGTAGGGATGGATGTAGTTCAAATAGCCCACCAAATCCGCACCCGATCGGGCGGCGCGGACGGCCACTTCATCAAATCGACGCTCTGAGGCGCCTAGGCCTGCAATCCACTGCCATTTGAGTTTGCCCCGGTGATCTTCAAACAGTGCATCGGCACTGACGGCGGTAGGCTTCATCGCAACCTCGGTTTGTTGATAGGCGAATGCGCGGCGTCAGTTGGCGGGCGCCCAATGGGCGATGAGCGCGTGCAGGCTTTGGGCTGAAGGGCTGACCAACATGCCGTCCCTGACAGAGGCATTGCTCAACAGCTCCGCAATTTCAGACAGAATTTCCAAGTGTTTTTGAGTGGCCGCTTCGGGCACCAGCAAAAAAATCAAAATCTTGACGGGTTGCTCGTCGGGTGCATCAAAGCCGATGCTTTGCGCCAGCTGAAAAACGGCGGCCATGGGCGACTTGAGCCCCTTGATGCGGCCATGGGGAATGGCCACGCCATGACCCAAACCCGTTGAGCCCAAACGCTCTCTCGCAAACAAGCTGTCCGTGACCAAGGCCCTAGACAGGCCATGCAAATTTTCAAACAACAAGCCCGCCTCTTCAAAAGCGCGCTTTTTACTGGTGGCATCAACGCCAACCAGAACTTGTTCAACGGGAAGGATGTTTGCAAGTCTGTTCATATCGAGGGCGGATTATGCACCCATGTTAGGGCGAACCCGCATAAAAAAACCGCACCCTTGGGTGCGGTTGTCTTGTTTTGCACACAAAAGAATGCTTTACGTCACATCATTCGCTTGGGTGACGTGTGGTGATGGTCTGTAATGCGGTTTTTGTGTCTCACCACTTGGCGGTCCAGTTTATCGACCAAATCGTCTACGGCCGCATAAAGATCTTCGTGGGCACTTTCGGCAAACAAATCGTTGCCCTTCACATGAATGTTGCACTCTGCGCGTTGGCGTTTTTCCTTCTCTTTTTGCTTTTCAACCGTGAGCAAAACTTTCACGTCCACCACCTGATCGAAATGTCGTGTGATTCGGTCCAACTTGCCTGTGACGTAACTTCTGAGCGCGGGCGTGACCTCGAGGTGGTGACCACTGATTGTCAAATTCATAAAAAGCCTCCTGATGTACTCTCGGTTAAACAACCACCTCACCCATGCTTGAATGGGGTGGGTTGAATCCACTATGCGCCTTGAGTAGGCTAAAAGCAAGCCAGGGGGCATAAACCCTCTGAAACATTCAAGTAGTCCGCCGTTGAAGGGAAAAAGCTGATAAATTCCCATCTTGAAGGGGTTTAGGACGAATGCGCCGCCCCATGAAGCCTGAGCCTTGAGGCCATGACAAAGCTCACCAAACTGGCCCCGCCACCAATCAGCGCAGCCATCCAATAGTGGGTCAGGTTGCCTGCACTGTCGCTGCCCAATATTTGACCCCCTACAAAAGCCGCCAAGCCCATCGAGAGTGATTGAACCGATGAGTTCAGGGTCATGAAACTGCCACGCCTGCGCGGATCGGCAGCTGCACCAATCAGCGCCATGCCAGGAATCATGCGACTGCTCATGATGACAAACAAGACCGAAGAGATGACCAAGATGGCCCATTGCGGCAACCCCGCAGACAAGGTCATGGCCAACAAGGGCAAAGGCATGAGCAGGGCAAGACGACGAAATGCGTGCGCCTTGCCCGCACGGTCTGACCACAGGCCAATGAAGCGTGCAGATAACAAGGTGCTGATGCCCCCAAATAAATAGACATAAGGTATTTCTTCAGTTTTAAAACCTGCATTGGCTTGCAAGTAAAGGGCGATGTAAGGTACCACCGCGAAGCCCGCAAAGACCATGCTGGTTGACATGGCAAACGCCTTGAGGTGATTGGGGTCGACCAAGACCAATCGCAAATTGGCCAAAAGGCTCATGCCAGCGTCGCTGGCAGATTGCACTTGCAAATGACCCTTCAGGCTCGGCAAAGTATTGAGTGCCACCATGACCAACAAACTCACCATGCAGGCAATGGCCAGGAAGGGTGCATGCCAATTGAAATGCGCCACCAAAAAAAGCGCCAGGGGCACACCGGCCACCGTGGCAACAGAAAATGAGGTCATGACCAAACTCATGGCCCGGCCGCGCCTGTCAAATGGTATGACCTCGGCCACGATGGTCTGTGAGATGGCCATCAACACACCACCGAAAAATCCAGAAGCCACACGGGCCAAAATTAACCACCCATAGGACGGCGCCAAACTACAAGCCAAAGCCGCTGCGCCAAACAAAGGGTACAAGGTCAACATCATGCGCTTACGGCCAAAGCGATCGATGTAGGTGGACGCCAACAAGCCCGAAAGCCCTGCAGAGAAGGTATAGGCCGAGACCAAAAATCCAAACTCGCCCGCTGAAATTCCAAAAAGCTCGGTGAGTTGAGGACCCAGCGGCATCATGATCATGAAATCAAGCACGCTGGTGAATTGAATGCCTGCCAAGGTGAACAACAGCCAGCGTTCGCGCTTTGGCGACAAATGTGTGGTCATAAAAGGTTTTCCTGAACCTCCGACTCTATCATTGGCATATGCAAACCGATGACGTTAGGCAACATGCCCCTCAGAGCGGCTTTACACCGCGCAGTACCGTAGTACCCACACGGGGCTTGGTCTTGATGGGCGGCGGGGCAAGAACGGCCTACCAAGCGGGCGTCTTACAAGCCTTGGCCAAATTGCTGGGGTCGCAATCGCATGCGACTTTTCCTTTTCAGGTCTTGGTCGGAACCTCTGCAGGTGCGCTCAATGCCACCTATTTGGCCAGTCGGGCGCTGGACGGCCTAGAAGCACTGAACGGCTTAGGCGATTTTTGGCACGGCATGCATTCCCATTTGGTCTACAACTTACCCGACACCCCTTTGGCCAAATTCAGTCGATGGGCCACCGCTTTGGGCCTGACTTTGTCTGTCAGGCAACAAGGCGCTGCCTTAAACAGCATGCCCTTGGTGGACACCTTGCACCGACGCATTGCACTCAACAACATTGAATTGGCCTTGAAAGAAGGTCAATTGAAAGCCTTGGCCGTCACAGCATCGAGTTACACCACTGGCGTGCATTGGACTTTTTGCCAGACCCTCGGCGGACAAGATCCACAAAATTGGAGTCGACCTGACAGGCGGGCTGAACTACAAGACATCACCATCGAACATTTGATGGCCTCCAGTGCCATTCCTTTTTTGTTTCCCGCCACACCGCTTTGGGTGGACGGACACATGGAATATTTTGGCGATGGCTCCATGCGGCAGAGCTCACCCCTCGCGCCAGCGGTACATTTGGGGGCCAGCAAAATTTTGGCCATTGGCGTGGGTCAACCTGCCAAAGGACGCCCTGTCAAAGGCACGGCCAACAACGCTGGTGAGCAAATGAGCCGCGCTGGTCCCAGTCTGGGCAACATTGCTGGCCATGCCATGGCCAGTGTGTTCAACGACAGCTTGATGGCCGATGTTGAACAACTACAGCGCATGAATCTCAGCATTCGACAAATGAAAGCACACCTCACGGCGCACCACAGCGAAGCCATGGCGAATGCCATCCCTTTTCAAGAGCTTGAGGTTCTGGCACTGCAACCCAGTGAGTCATTGGATGCCTTGGCTCAAGCGCATGTGAACGAACTACCGCCACCCATTCACCGCGTGCTGGAGGGCTTGGGCGCGCTCAAAGGTTCGGGTGCTGCGCTGTCGAGTTACCTGTTGTTTGAACCCGGATTTTTGCGCGCCCTGATGAACTTGGGTGCGAAAGATGTGGCGCAGCACAAAGAAGCTTTGTTGGCTTTTTTTGCCGATTAAGTGCCATAATTCGACCCATCATTATTTTGGAGTTTGCTCCGTGGAAAGTCACCCTAGTTGGTAGCTTTCGGATGAGTTGGTCTCTTGACTGCACACCGTGCTGCAGCCCGCCAGTCGTTCGAAAGCTGCTTGCCCTCATTGCCGCTTTATCGAACACTTGGCCCCCCGAATTTTTGGGGCTGAAGGAGATCTGCCATGCTCAACATTTTTACACTGGCCAACGGCCGACTCGTCCAAGAAGAAATTGAGTCTTTGGAAGAGCTTTCCAAGTTCCAACCTATTTGGGTGGACCTTGAATCGCCCACCTTAGATGAAAAACGCTGGATCAAACAATACTACGGCCTGTCCATTCCCGAAGATGCGATGGACGAGGACATTGAGGAATCTGCACGCTTTTACGAAGAAGACAACGGTGAGTTGCACATTCGTTCTGACTTTTTGATTGCCGATGAAGACGAGCCTCGGACCGTCCGTTGTGCCTTCATTTTGAACCAACACAATGCTGACCTGCGCAGCCGCGGCGTGCTGTTTTCAATTCACGACGAAGACGTCCCCGTGTTTCGCTTGTTGCGTTTGCGCGCACGCCGTGCACCTGGTTTGTTAGAAGATGCCAAAGAAGTTTTGCTGAAACTGTTTGACGCTGACGCCGAATACTCCGCCGACACCTTGGAAAACATTTACGACAAGCTGGAAATTGCCGGCAAATTGGTTCTGTCAGGCGATGTCACCGACGCCATGGCCGGTGAAGTGCTGGGTGCCATTGCGCGCCAAGAAGATTTGAATGGCCGCATTCGCCGCAACGTCATGGACACACGCCGCGCCGTCAGCTTCATGATGCGAAGCAAGATGCTGAACGCTGAGCAGTTTGAAGAAGCGCGTCAAATTTTGCGCGACATCGACTCACTCGATTCACACACTGAATTCTTGTTTGAAAAAATTAACTTCTTGATGGACGCCACGGTAGGTTTCATCAACATCAACCAGAACAAGATCATCAAGATTTTCTCGGTGGCCAGCGTGGCTTTGTTACCGCCAACTCTCATTGCCAGCTTGTACGGCATGAACTTTCAGTACATGCCCGAGTTGTCGCAAACATGGGGCTACCCCTATGCCCTGGCGCTGATGGTGGCCAGTGCGGTGGTGCCCATGTGGTATTTCCGCAGGCGCGGTTGGCTCAAATAAAAACTTGAAAAGACCGCCAACGGCGCTCTATTCAGCGTGGGGCCACTGTCGCAAAAACTCCGACACAATGGCCGCGCTGTATTGGCTGGCCACTTCTTTGACAAACTGTACAAAGTCATGGTGAGCGCTATCGTCAGCGCGGTCTGACAAGGTTCGCACCACAGCCAAGGGGATGCCATAGGCATGGCACACCTGCGCCAGCGCGGCACCCTCCATCTCAACAGCCAAGGCATCCAGAATTTCACTTTGCAAACGCCGACTCTCTGATGCGCTCGATACAAATTGATCGCCGCTGACAATGAGGCCGGTATGCAACTTGGCCTTTGGCAAAGCCTGCGCAGCACTTTCCACCAGACACCGCGTCATGGTGTCGTCGGTTTGAAACCGAGCGCGTCCGAGCAAGGGCACCTCATATTTCGGAAACAAAGGTGAGGCGTTCATGTCATGCTGAAGCAATTCCGTTGCCACAACCACATCGCCACGTTTTGCATGGGAAGCCAGTCCGCCAGCAACGCCAGTGAAAAGAATGCCTTGGACTTGGTATTTTTCTATAAGCACTGTGGCCGTGATGGCCGCAGCCACCTTGCCAATGCCAGACAAGACAGCCACCACCGCATGGCCATTCAATTGGCCCAACCAAAATTGTCGACCCGCCACACTTTCAACTTGCGCCTCGGGCATGAGTGCCAGCACAGCCGATAGTTCTTCCTGCATCGCACCAATCAATGCGATACGTCTCACGCCGTCAATGGGGTGCATCGCGTAATTCCCGTCGCAAAATTTTTCCCACCGCAGTTTTGGGTAGCTCTGTTTTGAATTCAATGACCTTGGGTTGTTTGTAGCCCGTCATGTTGGCGCGGCAGTAATCACGCACATCGCTTTCTGTGAGTGCAGGATTCTTTTTCACAATGACCAATCTGACAGCTTCGCCTGTTTTTTCGTCGGGCACACCGACGGCAGCGCACTCCAGCACGCCAGGACACAAAGACACCGTTTCTTCCACCTCATTGGGATAGACATTGAAACCGCTGACCAAAATCATGTCTTTCTTACGATCGATAATTTTGAAGTAGCCACTTACATCGCGAATGCCGATGTCGCCCGATTTGAAATAACCATCAGGGGTCATGCACCGCGCTGTTTCATCGGGTCGTTGCCAGTAGCCGGCCATCACTTGCGGGCCCTTGATTGCAATTTCGCCAGGTTGGCCTAATTCCGTGACTTCGTTGCCTTCATCGTCCAATAATTTCATGAAGGTGCTGGGCAAGGGTACGCCAATGGTGCCTGTGAACTGCGAGCTGGTGGTGGGGTTGCAACTGGCAGACGGACTTGTTTCTGACAAGCCATAACCTTCACAAATAGGACACGCTGTTTTTTGTAACCACAGGGCCGCAACGGCACTGGTCACGGCCATCCCTCCGCCAACAGACACCTTCAGGTTTGACCAATTCACTTTGTCAAAGTCAGGATGATTGGCCAAGCCATTGAACAAGGTATTGACGGCGGGAAAACTGTGGAAGGTATGCTTGGACAACTCTTTCAACACGGCCGGTAAATCGCGCGGATTGGGTATCAAAATATTTTTCCCGCCCGTGCGCAAGCCCAGCATCATGTTCACGGTGAAAGCGAAGATGTGATAGAGCGGTAAAGCGCACACCGACGTGGGCTGCTCGTTGGTTGGCACCCGCTTCATGACGGGGTCATTCCATGCTTCAGATTGAAGCAAATTGGCAATGACGTTGCGATGCAAAAGTACGGCACCCTTGGACACGCCAGTGGTTCCGCCGGTGTATTGCAATACGGCAATGTCGTCGCTCTTTACTTCGGGCTTCACAAACCTGAACTTCTGTCCGCGGCGCAATGCTTGATTGAACGTGACGACACGTGGCAGGAAAAAGTCTGGGACCATTTTCTTCACATGGCGAACCACAAAGTTAACCACCGCCCCCTTGGGCATGCTGAGCATGTCGCCCATGGCGCAAAGCACCACATGTTTCACTTGTGTTTGTTCAATGCATTTTTGCAATGTGACGGCAAAGTTCTCAATGATCACAATGGCCTTTGCGCCTGAGTCCTTCAGCTGGTGCTCAAGTTCGCGGGGCGTGTACAGCGGATTGACATTGACCACCACCAAACCTGCACGCAAGATGGCAGCGACGGCAACGGGGTATTGCGGTACGTTGGGCATCATGACGGCGACACGATCGCCCTTCTCGAGACCCAATGATTGCAAGTACGCCGCTAACGCTTGGCTTTTGAGATCGGTTTCTTGGTAGCCAATGTTTTGACCCATGAAACTGTAGGCTGTTCGGTCTGCGTATTTGGAGAAACTCTCCTCCATCAAACTGACCAACGAATCGTACTGAGATGCATCTATCTCAGCAGGCACACCCTCCGGGTAGCTGCTTAGCCAAACGCGCTCTTCAATCATCTTGGTCTGTCCTCTGTCGTTGAAAGCTTACAAAATCTTACACCATTGACCATTGTGCTTCATAAATCTTGACTTGTTTGAGCCATACTCGAAACACCCGAATCGATGGCAAATCAATCAACATTCCCCACCATGAACGAACGTTGGAACCCCAGTGTCACCGTCGCTGCCGTGATAGAAAAAGATGGCCGCTACCTGTTGATTGAAGAGCACACCCAAGAGGGCCTGCGTTTGAACAATCCGGCCGGCCACCTCGATCCAGGCGAGTCACTGATAGAGGCTTGTGCACGCGAATGTCTGGAGGAAACAGCACACCCTTTTGAGCCCAAACACTTGGTAGGTGTTTACCAATCTAGATTTCACCGCGCCGCCCAAAATGGTCGCCAAGCCGAAGAAATCACTTACCTTCGCTTTGCCTTTACTGGAAACATTTCTCATCCCATCCATGACCAAGCCTTGGACCATGGCATTGTGCGAGTTCTGTGGATGACATTAGACGAAGTGCGGTCATCGAAGGCATCGCATCGCAGCCCCTTGGTCTTGAAATGCATTGAAGACCACGCCAAAGGCCAACGTTTTCCAATCGACCTCATTCACACCGATTTGTCTGTTTGGAACATCTAAGGTCAGCCTGCCGCTTCAGCCATCCGGATGTGTGTCAGGGCTGCGTGCTGACCTTTTCTCCCGCAGCCACTTGATCTAACTTGGCTTGTTCGGCCAAAACTTTGGCAACGTATACCGTGTCACTTTGCAAAATATCGCCACCCAAGTAGAACAACAATCCTTCTTCAATGCTGCCCTTGAGTTTGACGTATTCGTGCAGCACCTTGGTGCCAACACGCAAATTGGTCAAAGGGTCAAAAGCGGCCAATCTGCCGCCGTATTTTTCGTACTTTTGAATGTGAATGTCGGTCATCACTTGCATCAAACCCTGCGCACCCGCTGGGCTCTGAACATAAGGATGAAAACTGGATTCGATGGCCATGACGGCCAAAATCAAATGCGGCTTGAGCTTGGTCGATTCTGACAAAACGTAAGCCTCCGACACCAAGGCGGCAATGGGTTCGGGTGCCACTCTGTACTTGGTGGCGAGCCATGCCGCCACGGCCGCTTGTATGCGCGGAATATCTTTGAGGTCGGTGGCGGTGGCCCTTTCAGCCGTGTTTTGGGGTTCCCACCACAGACTGAACTGTCGGTTGCGCAGCCACTCATAAACGACTGACTCGGTTTGCGCCAAAATATCTGGCCGCAGAACCGCACCCCCCACGGATAGGACCACAACCAAGCCCAACGTGGCTAATCCGCTGTGGGTCAGCGTGAAGACACCACGGCCCACGTCCCGCAAAAAATTGCTGACGGCGGCTTGGGTTTTGGCCCCGACAGAGGTTTTGGAATTCGGCGACATGATGGCTGCAAGTATAGATATTTAGATCAAGGGATAATTGCGCCCATGAAGCATCACCGAATTGTTGTGGGATTGTCTGGCGGGGTCGACTCCGCTGTGACAGCTCATTTGTTGAAAAAGCAAGGCCACGAGGTGGTGGGCATTTTCATGAAAAATTGGGAAGATGACGACGACAGTGAATTTTGTTCATCCAACATTGACTTTGTCGATGCGGCGGCGGTGGCCGATGTGGTGGGAATTGAAATAGAGCACGTCAACTTTGCCGCCGACTACAAAGACCGTGTCTTTGCAGAATTTTTGCGTGAATACCAAGCCGGAAGGACACCCAATCCCGATATTTTGTGCAATGCCGAGATCAAGTTCAAATCATTCTTAGATCACGCCATGCGAGTAGGGGCCGAAAAAATTGCCACTGGGCATTACGCGCGCGTGCGACAGAATGAAACCTCAGGTCTGTATGAATTGCTCAAAGGTTTGGACAACAGCAAAGACCAGAGTTACTTTTTGCATCGCCTGAATCAAGCGCAGCTGTCTAAGACTTTGTTTCCTGTCGGCGAGTTGCTCAAAACGCAAGTTCGGCAAATCGCCGAAGAAATCGGCCTGCCCAATGCCAAGAAAAAGGATTCCACCGGCATCTGCTTCATTGGCGAAAGGCCGTTTCGTGATTTTTTAAATCGCTATATTTCCAAAGAACCGGGTCCCATCAAAGACCCTTCTGGGCGCACCATTGGCAAACATGTGGGCTTGAGTTTTTACACATTGGGTCAGAGACAAGGTCTTGGTATTGGTGGCATCAAAGAAAAAGGTGCGCAGCGCGGTGGGGGTGAGCACACGCCCTGGTTTGTTGCGCGCAAAGACATGGCAAAGAACATTTTGTGGGTGGTGCAAGGTCACGACCATCCGTGGTTGTTATCGCCCCAACTTGAAGCGGCTGACGTCAGTTGGTGTGCGGGCACCGCTCCCATGGCTGGGAATTACGCAGCGAAAACACGCTATCGCCAAGCCGATGCGGCTTGTACTTTTGCGGCCTTGAAAGACTCCGAATTTTCCTTAGCCTTCAAGGAAAACCAATGGGCCGTCACCCCAGGACAAAGTGCCGTGCTGTATGACGGCGAAGTTTGTTTGGGTGGTGGCGTCATCAACGCAGCCACAACACTGCGTTGATGACGCCACCACCCAAACAAACTTCTCTGCCATACAGCACAACTGTTTGGTTAAACGTTTGTTTGACAAGGGGCTGCATCAGGCACGCCCATTTTGCGCAAAATCCAGCCCATTGGGCAAACGTTCGTCAAACCAAACTGAAACAAATTGGCACCCACAAATGCAGTGAATGCCAATGCCCAAGGACTGACAAACACAGGGCTAGCCTCTACGCCCAAAGACAGTGAAATCAAAATGAATAAACCAGCTATCACGCGGATGTAACGTTCAACAGTCATACAAACTCCTTAGGTTGGAACAAAGAAAAATAAAGCACTGGAATCACTACCAGCGTCAGCATGGTGGATACCAAAATTCCAAAGATGAGGGACACCGCTAAACCATTGAAAATGGGGTCGTCCAAAATAAAAAATGCACCAGTCATGGCGGCCAAGCCCGTCAGCACAATGGGCTGCGCTCGAACTGCAGCCGATTGAATGACAGCTTCTTTAAAGTCCATGCCTTGCGCTACTTGCAGTTCAATGAAATCAACCAGCAAGATTGAGTTGCGCACGATGATGCCGGCCAATGCAATCATGCCAATCATGCTGGTGGCAGTGAACTGCGCATTCAACAAGGCGTGGCCTGGCATAACACCAATCATGGTAAGAGGTATGGGCGCCATGATGACCAAAGGTGTGAGATAGCTCTTGAACTGCGCCACTACCAACAGGTAAATCAAGATCAAACCCACGCCGTAGGCAGTCCCCATGTCGCGAAAGGTTTCGTAGGTGATTTGTGATTCGCCATCCCACTTCAAGGCGTACTCTCGGTAAGTGTCGCTGGGCTGCTGTATCCAATACTCAACCAATTCACCTTGGCCTTGGAGTGCAGCGTCTTTCATTTTGGCACGGATGCCGAAGAGGCCATAAAGCGGCGAATCTTGTGTTCCTGCCATGTCGCCCATCACATAACTCACAGGCAACAAGTCTTTGGTGAACAACGGTTTTTGAATAACTTCAGTTTTTATTTCTACCAACTCTGACAAAGGCACGAGTTGGCCATTCGCTGCTCGCATGGGCACGGCCAACAGATCTTTCAAACCAACTTGAGATTGCAACGGAAGTTGTAAGCGGACAGGCACCGGAAATTTGCTGTTGTCATTGCGCAAGTAGGTAGCATCAACACCTTGCAAACTACTCTGTACGGTTCTTGCAATCGCCGTAACGGGAATGCCCAATGTTTCGGCACGTTGTGTACGTACTTGCAACAATTGTCTTGGCGCATCTGCCTTCAAAGACGTATCAACACCCACAATGCCTGTCGTATTGGAAAAGGCTTTCGCCACATTGGCAGCCAAGGCCTGGCGACCAGTCTCTTCGGGGCCATAAATTTCTGCTACCAAAGGACTCATGACGGGCGGGCCAGGTGGAACTTCGACCACCTTGATATTGGCGCCGTGAGAGGCTGCAATTTTTTCCAATGCTGGACGCAGACGTTGCGCAATGACATGGCTCTTTTCTGTACGTTGACCCTTGTCAACCAAATTGACTTGCAAGTCGCCTTGCTCAGCATCGGCACGCAAATAATATTGACGAACCAAGCCATTAAAAGTAATGGGGCTGGCTGTTCCGGCATAAGACTGAACATCCAAAACCTCTTTTTGCTGGGCTAAATATGTGCCCATCTCTTGCAAAGCAGCGGCCGTATTTTCCAAGGGTGTACCTGCAGGCATATCAACCACCACTTGAAATTCGCTTTTGTTGTCAAAGGGCAGCATTTTCAGAATGACCCACTGCACACCCGCCAATCCAACCGACATGGCCATGGCCAACACAATGCCGCCCAACAGCTTCCAACGCTGACGACTGCTGTTCAAGAAGGGGCGCAAAATACGACCAAAGAAATTTGGCAAACGTGCAGCAAGACCTGTTGCAGGTGCATTCAATGCCTCTGGTGATTTTTCACGGTTAAGCTCAGCTGTTTTACTATGACTGCTGCTAGAGTGCGACTTCATCCATTTCAAAGCCAACCAGGGCGTTACCGTGAATGCAATCAACAAAGACAGCGCCATGCCTAAACTGGCGTTAATTGGTATAGGGCTCATGTAGGGGCCCATGAGGCCCGACACAAAAGCCATCGGCAGTAAAGCAGCAATGACGGTGAGCGTGGCCAAGATGGTGGGCCCTCCCACTTCATCGACTGCAGCTGGAATAATTTCTTTGAGTGATTTGTTGGGATACAACTGCTGATGACGGTGGATGTTTTCGACCACCACGATGGCATCGTCCACCAAAATGCCAATGGAGAAGATAAGTGCAAACAAGCTCACTCGGTTGAGCGTAAAACCCCAAGCCCAGCTCGCAAACAAGGTGGCTGTAAGTGTCAAAATAACAGCACCTCCCACAATGATGGCTTCGCGTTTACCCAGCGCAAAACCGACCAACAAAATAACTGACGCTGTCGCAAAGGCCAACTTTTGAATGAGTTTGTTGGCTTTTTCAGCGGCCGTTTCGCCATAGTCTCGCGTGATAGTCGCTTCTATGCCTTGTGGCAATACTGTGTTGCGTATTTGCGCAATTCGAGAACGAGCTGCTCGTGCAACATCGACTGCGTTTTCGCCAGGTTTTTTGGTAACTGTCATGGTCACCGCTGGGTACATCTGACCCTTCAAATCAAGCTGTGATGAACCGGGCAAATAGCTGACGTATTGCTGAGCTTGCTGTGCGCCGTCTTCAATGTTTGCAACTTCTTTCAAATAAATTGGTTTGCCAGCGTGTACGCCCACCACCACGTCAGACACATCTTGAATCGACTCAAAAAAATTCCCAGTTTCAATGGTGATTCGTTGCCCTGCAGGATTGTTTGAATTCATGACATGCCCAGAGGTTGCCATGGCATTTGCACCTGCTAAAGCAGCTTGTACACTGAGCAAGTCTAGTCCCCTCTCGCGCAATCGCGTAGGGTTTAAATTCACCTGGACGGCACGACCAGGGCCGCCAATGGTTTGTACTTCACGCGTGCCCTTGACTTGCTTCAACTCCATCTCGAGCGTTCGCGCTACTCGTTCTAATTCCAAAGCGGCAGGTGCATCTTTGCCCCACAGTGTCAAGGCCAATACTGGGACGTCGTCTATGCCTTTGGGTTTAACAATGGGTGCCAAAGTACCCAAATCATGCGGCAGCCAGTTTTGATTGGCGTTGAGCACATCATACAAACGCACCAATGCTTCAGTGCGCGGCACGCCCACCTGAAATTGCACTGTCAACACCGCCATGCCAGGGCGTGACATGGAATAGGTATGCTCAATGCCGGCTATTTGACCAAGCACTTGCTCTGCGGGTCGTGCTACTTTGTTCTGAACATCCTCGCTTCCAGCGCCAGGAAAAGGTATCAGCACATTGGCCATAGTCACATTGATTTGAGGCTCTTCTTCGCGCGGTGTGACCAATACTGCAAACAAACCCATCAGCAATGCCACAATGGCCAGCAAGGGTGTCAGAGCGTTGCTTTGAAATTTGGCAGCTAACTGACCCGCAAAACCAAAATTGTCTGTCGTTACCCGTGGGTCTAAATTCTCCTTTTGTAAATTATTTGGCGACATGTGCGCCTTTCATGCCTGCTTGCACGGCATCGATTGCAATCAGATCGCCCTCTTTGAGGCCCGCCCAAATTTCAACACCTGCGCTGCCATGGTCTGCGCCCAATCGGACCATCCTCATGGCAAAACCATTTCCTTGAACCGTATACACCGCTGTGATTTCACCCCTTCGTAAAATTGCAGACGCAGGAACCAATCCTTTCGCTTGTGAAGCGCTAGCAATGCGCACTCGCAGAAGCTGACCTGGTGTTGCATTCAATGCTGTTCCTTTGCGCGGCAAATCTAATTTAATGGCGATGGTTTGACTGACACCATCTGCGTTAGGCATGATTTGCATAGCCACAGGCCGAATGGACTCTGCGCCCATTTGTATTTGAATGTCATTCAACTTTGGCAATACGCTTTTTTGGGACGCTGGCCATTGCATGACAACACGCAAGGGTTGCGGTGCATAGACAGTCATAATCGACTTACCAGGCATGGCCAAATCGCCTGCTTGCGCAGACGTTTCTAACACCCACGCGTCGTAGGGCGCTGTCACTTTGGAAAACGACTGCGTGACTTTGGCTTGTGCCGAGACTGCGCCGGCGCTATCGCGTCCAGCCTGTGCAGCCTTATATTGCGATTCCGCTAAATCCAATGCCGCTGAACTGACAAATCCCTGATTCTTTAGTTCTTGTGTTCGTTTCAAAGCGATTTGAAGTTGCTTCAATTCAGCATCACTTTGTTGTAATTGGGCTTGGCTTCTTAGAACGCCTGCTTGGGTCTCTCTGTCATCGATAGTGGCCAAAACTTGACCAGCTCTGACATGATCACCCGCTTTGACGTTCATGCTCAATACGCGACCTGATATTTGAGACGACAAGGTGCTTTGCACGACTGCTTCTACGACGCCGTCAATTTCGCTGAAGTTGGCAACAGATTTTTGACCTGCAGCCAAAACTTTCACTGCAGGGCCCAATAGCGATTCTTTATTTTGCGCAAAACCTGAGAAAAGGCTCATTGCCAAACCAGCTGCGAAAAAAGCACGCAACAGTGTGTTCTTTGATACAACTACAGATGTCTTTTTCATGCCATCTCCAATGAAAATACCATCTTACCATATACTCCTTGGGGTATGTGGCCACTTGAAAAAAAGCCTGTATCAAATACAGGCTTATGCCTCTACGAAGCTGCTATTTCGGCTTAAAAAGGAATGTCGTCGTCCATGTCGTCAAAACCACTGGCGGGCTTGGCGGCTGCAGCAGGACGATTGGCAGGGGCACTGGCGGCAGGACGGGGCGCTGCTGCGGGGCGGCGCGCAGGTGCGCCGCCTTCTTCGTCGCCACCGCTGGGGCCGCCCATGCCTTCACGGCCACCCAGCAATTGCAATTCAGTGGCAATGATGTCGACGGTGTTTTTTTCAACGCCGGCTTGGTCGGTGTATTTGCCGTACTTGAGGCGACCTTCGACGTAAATGGGGCGGCCTTTTTTGACATATTCGCCAGCAATTTCAGCCAAGCGATCGTAAAAAGTAACACGGTGCCACTGTGTGTCTTCAACGGTTTCGCCAGAGGTACGGTCTTTGCGGCGGCTGGTAGTGGCAATGCTGACATTGGCCACGGCCTGGCCGGAGGGCAGGTAACGAATTTCGGGGTCACGGCCGCAGTTGCCGATCAGAATTACTTTATTGACTGAAGCCATGTTTTTTCCTTGAAAACTCTGAATGTGTAGCTTGCAATTATGCTTGTTAGCGGGCCGGTGCTTCAATGGGTTCCATGAACCATGCAACCAAAAGCCAGATTAACGTGGCGAGCCCGCAAACTCCAAATAAAACCGGCGCACCCCCTGCTTTCATGAGGACGCCGCCTACAGCGCCTCCGGCAAAGAAGCCCAAAGACTGCAAGGTGTTGTAAAAGCCCATGGCCGTACCGCGGGCATGCGGTGGGGCTGCGCGAGAGGCAATGCTGGGCTGGCAGGCCTCCAAAATATTGGATCCGCAAAAAAAGACAAACAAGATGGCCGTCAAACACCACAAATTAGGGGCGCCACCTGCCACCAAAGCCAAACTGAACATGACCAGCGCAATGACCATGGTTGAGCCCAAGAAGACTGCACGCAAGTAACCTTTTCGCTCCAGCGGAAAAAGCGTTTTGCCCATGACCAGAAAACCAAAAGAAACCGCTGGCAAATAGACCCACCAGTGGTGCTCTTTGGACAAGCCCGCATCGACCAACATTTGCGGCACCGCCACCCACATGGCCAACATGACGGCATGCAGAACAAAAACGCCTAAGTTGTTGCGCAGCGAAGGGATATGGGTCAGGACTTCTTTGAGTGTGCCTTTGGGGGCGACCGCTTGTTGTGCTGGCTCAGGGGGAACGCCCCAAATGACCACCACCACACCGCCCAAGGCCAAAATGCCTGTCAAGTTGAACAAGCCCGACAAACCAGCAATGGCATTGAGCGCAGGCGCCAAGATCAAGGACAAGGCGAACATCAAGCCAATGCTGGCACCGATCAAGGCCATGGCCTTGGTTCGAACCACGTCCCGAGTTTGGTCGGCTAGCAAAGCCGTGACCACGGCAGACACCGCGCCTGCGCCCTGCAAAGAGCGGCCCACGATCAAACCTGACAAGGAATCGGCAGCGGCCGCCACAAAACTACCGCCTGCATAAATCAGCAAGCCAAAAATGATGACTTTTTTGCGGCCCAATTTGTCAGAAGCGGCGCCAAACGCAAGTTGCAATGCCCCTTGCGTGAGGCCATAGATGCCCATGGCCAAACCGACCAAAGCGGCATCGCTGCCCCCTGGGTATTTGGCGGCCTCCAGGGCAAAAACCGGCAACACCACAAACAATCCCAACATCCGAAGGGCGTAAATAGAGGCCAAGGAGAAGCTGGAACGCTTCTCAAAGGAGGTCATGCGCAAATCATTGCTGGCCAGTGCAGCTGGCGCCGAAGGGCTGGAAACGGGGGAAGGGGTTACATTCATAAGGGTTATTCTTGTGCCTGATTGTCCCCGATTCAGAGGGCATTCCCTGTTTGACTCAATTCCTTGACTAAATCGCTCAAGATGCCGAGCCGGGTCTTCAACATCAAGGCGTTTTTGAAGTTACTATTCGTCCGGAAAAAAATTTTTGCAACTTCATTGGAGATTTTATGAAACAAACTAACCGTCGCGTTTTCATGATGCAAGTCGCTTTGGGCGGAACTGCCTTGGCAGCCAC